>Ga0256405_10000121_pt1 | contig 242127 bp, 196 predicted proteins | sample RumenRJG_02DNA_FD_189096 | JGI IMG/M metagenome (GOLD analysis project Ga0256405, IMG submission 189096) | Bovine rumen microbial communities from Lethbridge, Alberta, Canada - RJG_02 | ecosystem: Host-associated > Mammals > Digestive system > Stomach > Rumen | place: Canada: Alberta...
AAATATCTAGTCAAATCAATTGATTCGGCAACTTTATTGATTTCCAAATCCATCTCTTCTTTGGTGAGTTTTCTCATTTCAAAAAGAGGTACTTCATTGTTTTTCAAATATTCAATCTTTTCTTTAAAAGCTTCGATTTGTTTTAAAGTATTAGCGTTTTCTTCTTCTAAGCCTTTACATTCTTCTGGATATCTTTCGGCATATTTATCGATGATATGCTGATTCTTTTTGAGGCTCTTCTCACGCTTTTTGATGCTTTTTTCTGTTTCTTTAATTGTGTATTGATCAATGCCTATAGCTTGAACAAGGATAGTTTTTTTGCGGTCTTCGTTTTCAAATAGTTTCTTATATAATTCCGCTCTTTCGGGCAATAAAGAATCATCGTTTTGGTTCTTTTTAAATTTGGCATCAATCGCGGAAATTTGTTTTCTAATTAATTTATTTTCTTCATTAATATCTTTGATATCATCTAAATTTGTATAGACTGGGTGAGGAACTTTTCTAAGTTTTAAAGCAAATTTCATATTGCCATAAACGGTCATATGAGGATATAAAGCGTAGTTTTGGAAAACCATCGCGACATTTCGATTCATCGGTTCCACTTGGTTCATTAGTTCACCATCGATATAAAATTCACCGGAGGTAATAGTTTCTAATCCTGCAATCATTCTTAAAGTTGTGGATTTACCACAGCCAGAAGGGCCGACAAAGACGACAAATTCTTTATCTTTGATTTCTAAATTGAAATCAAAAACAGCCTGAACACCATTAGGATAAATTTTGTTAATTTTCTTTAAAACGAGATTTCCCATAAAGTCACCACCGAATTATCTATATAAATTTCTAACTTTATTTTACTATTTTATAAAATAATATCGTTAGATAATAATTTCTAAATTGAGTAAAATATTGATATTTCATCTTTTTACACTAAAATGGATTTATGAACCTAAGGCTTCTTGACATCCAATACAAACTAGAAAAAGTAATTGAGATTAAATCTATTTCATCGATTTATATTTTTCATTTTGACAAGTCTTATAGCACCAGTTTTGAAAGGCATCCACAGATTGAGTTAATTTATGTCGACGAAGGTATTGAACAAGTTTGGGAAGATGACAAAATTTATACATTAAAAAAGGGTGAAATCTTTTTGCATAAACCAATGGCGTCACATAAAGATGCTTGTTTGAGCGATGAATCTCGCGTTTATATTATTTCCTTCACCACTTCTTCTAAAAGTTTTGAGCAATTATTTGATCGCATCATCAAATTGAGAAAGAATGAAATCAATCAATTAAAACAAGTCTTTGAGACTTATATTAAAAACGTTGATTCTGATATCGATCAATGGTTCTCCGATAGAAAAATCATCGCTGAAAGAAATTCTTTTGGAGTAAGCCAAATTATTAAAAATAATTTTGAGTTATTTTTCATCAGTATTTTAAATCCTGAAGAAAGTGAGACTTTAGAATACCGGAAGTATGATGATCCTGTGGTTAATAAAGTCATTGAAGAATTAGATAAAGAAAAATTCAAAAAATTCTCTTTAGATAGAATTAGCAAGAATGTCTCTTATTCCAAGAGTTATTTATGTCGTCAATTTAAGAAAGTCACCGGCATCACCATCATTTATTATTTCTATTCTTTGAAAGTAGAAGAAGCAAAAAAAATGCTAATCCATGGTGACCACACTATTGAAGAAACTAGTGATCTTTTAAATTTTGATTCAGTACAGTATTTTTCTAAAGTATTCAAAAAATATAGCGGCTTATCTCCTTCTGACTGGAGAACCGTATCTTCTAAAAGAATGTATTTCTAATAATTATTCAATGTTGAAAGGCCTTCAGCTTGTAATCTGAGTTGATATTTTTGTTCATTTAAAACTTGTTTAATGAATTTTTTTGAGTTGAATTATTGTTTAAGCTTTAAGTAGTTTGCCATAATGTGCTCCTTTGATTTTCGTAGCTGCATTATGAAATTTTTTAGGCTTGTTTTGTCGCTCCTGGAGGGACATTAGTTCGGCTGTGAGAAGCTTCGTCGCACGAGGAGGCTTGGAGGTTCGAGACATAAAACAAAAGCCCCCTTACGAGGACTTGTTTGGATAAGTCATTTTGTCCTGTTATTTGACAAAGTCATTTCATCAAGATTTTTGATACAAAGAAAAAGAAGATGCATTTTATTGCATCCTCTTATTCATTTAACATTAAATTATTAAATTAGAGAACCCAGGTTGAACCGTTGTATGTGAATGTCACACCAACAGTGACACGATGTGTTTGGACACCAACAGAGATACATGAACCGGCTCTAATTTCTAATCTGTCACCATTAGAAGGAGTATAATCATCGAAATCATATCTACCCATAATGCCATGGAGGTCATTATTATCGTAATAATTCAACAGGCCATAGGAATTTTTATTTCTATGTTCGTGACCCTCGCCATCAATATAAACCAAGGTAATTCTCTTAATAACATCATGGTCGTTAACGTTAAATTTTAAACAGCTAAATCTAAAGACCATATTGTTCCAACTTTCTGTGCCTTCACATGTGGATAAATCAACATCACCAATGAAATGATTGAATGTTTGACCATCAAAGATTAATTTGATTTCTTCATCTAAGACAATGGCGTTTTTACCATTACCATCATCTGTTAAAACAGAATCTGCTTTAAAGGCAATCATATCGCCTTCTTGGAGATAATTGACATTAAATCCAATTCTCACATATTTTTGTGCTAATTCGGTACCACTGCTCTTAGTATACACTGACATTTCCGTTAAACCTTCTGGGGATTGTCCATTTGTGCTGCCTGGACCAAATTTCACAAATTCGTCTTCAACTCCTCCACGAATTCTATTAATTTGCCAAGAGGCACCACCACCAAGAGTCCATGTTTCGCCGACACAATCATCAGTAATTGACCAATTATCTAAATCAACGTCAGCTTTCAAATCGAAGTAAATAGTTGTGTTCCAATAACTTGTGTTAAGCAGTTCGTTGTGAAGACTACCAGCAACATTTTGGAAATGACCTGATACATCAGAATAAACACAACCAGCTCTACCGATTACATAGTAATTATCTTCCACTTTAACAATTGTGTTCTTGAGAAGGATGTGATCGCCACGAACTCTACCAGCAAAAGCACCTGATTTGTAGAAACCAACTGTTAGAGAATCACCATAATAAGATAATGTGTTTGTGTCGATATTTAAATTTGTAGTAACAGATTCAGGATTCAAGATTGCTCCATCAGCGGTTTGTGTTAAGGAACCAACTTTGAATTGAGCAACATTATCGTTGCTCGCATGGAACACTAATTTTGAAACATATTGTGTTGGGGTGATTTGATCGGACGCACCGCAAGCACAAGCGTGAATGATTTTTCCACTAGTTTCATCAAAGGAATAAGTGTAGTTGTGGGTGTGTTCTTCAAAACTCATATTATTGAGGAAGATTTCACCATGGAAGTGTTGAATCTTTAATGTGACAAAGTCAATTGTTCTAACTTGATCGAACAAAACTGTGCATGTATGCCATTGATTGTCATTGACTAAAGTCATTTCCTCGTAATGATATTTGGGATCAATGTCGTCATGGGCTTGTGCCATTGTATGACAAGGAACACCACCATCATCATAAACATCTCTATTTAAATCCCAGTATTTGTAATCAAATGAGAAACTTTTCACGGTTCCACTAAATGCAAATCTCACTTCTGTATAACCAGCATTTGCGACATTACCACCAGTTGATGGATCACCAGATGGATCAGTTGTACCGTTTTTAATACGGCTCTTATCATCATCGCTTAAACCATCATAATCGAATGAGAAACGAATGGCTTTACGACCATCGATACTATAGTATTCCATCTTGTCTTCAGTAGAGGCTTTAGGACTATTAACGAGATCGTTTTGATCTGTCCATTTGACTTTACCAACAACGTTGTTGTTAATCTTATCATCGGCATCGAGATCAGCTTTGCTAATCGCGGTCATCGCGGTTTTCTTAGCGAAGTCCACAACGGCGGGATTAGATTGTCTACCGACGATCTCTTCGGTTAAAGCTTGGTTGTACCATGCTCTACCGCAATCGCAACAAGCCCAGTGTTCTGGTCTACCAGTATTTTCTAAGGTTGGAGCAACGCCATCATAGTGCACCACATGTTCGTGTGTGCAGTCTTCCGCTTTTCCAACTAAGAAGTTTTTTGCATTATGTTGTTGTGCCAAAACTAGACCAACGCCGACAGCAGCGATGGCAGCAACAAAAGAAAAAAGTAAATAATTATGTTTTTTCATAATATTCCTCCATTAACTCTAATTTAATATTATTGTTAATATTCTTTGATATCTATATCCTATATTTGCGAAATTATTACAATATTTTGCAATCATAACTTATTAATGCAATTTAAAAAGCCATTTTAGTGGCTTTTATTATTACTCAATACTGGCTTTATCTTTATCATCATTATTAAACAATAATTTAATACTCTTATAAGGACCGAATAATGTTAACGTGTCACCTTTTTGAATAATAGTGTCTTTATCGACATAGATATAATCATCTTTTCTTTTAATAATACCAATTGTGATGTTATAGCGGACTTTTAACGGGGAATTTTGCATTTTTACGTTCTCTAATTCCTGAGGAACTTCATCGACATAGACTTCCACTAAAGCATTAGGACCATAGTTATTTACTAATGTGATTTCATTGGTCTTATCGACTGTGATTGCCGCGCTTTCTTTATTAAGAGAATTAACAAAAGCTTCCGTGATGTCATTGCTTAAACCATAGATAACTAAGACATCGCCTTTTCGAAACATCGTATCCTTAGTAACTTCTAAAATTCTCTTTCCTCTTTTGATAGAAAGAACATTAATAGAATATTTTTTGGTTAAACCCATTTGATGCAATGGAACTTCTCTAGCAAATTCTGGGATGATATTTAGTATCACTTCCGCAATTGCATATTTACCATACATATCTAAAACAGTCATGATGTTAGTTTTTCTATTTTTTCTAGAAGAATTAATCGCAATAGTTTCTAACAATTTTTGGAATCTCTTATTGATAGGAGGTATTTTGATAAATAACATCAAAAAGAAAAAGAACAAAGTGATATAAAGAACAATAAAATACCATTCTGTAAACTTGGATATCTCAATATCAGAGGAAGCGATGAGCATACTCGCAGAGAATAAGACATTAATAATTAAGCCCATAAAGGCCACGGAGAATATGTGACCAGTATACATACAGGCTAAAGCAATCTTTCTTCTTTTCTCGTGATTAGCGATGAGTTCACTTTCCGCAGTGGTATAACCTGCACCAGTGAATAAAGAGCCTACCTGGAATCTAATCTTACTAGTGGCTAAACCAGTTAATTTAAAAGCGACAGAAAAGATCTCTATCGCGAACAAATAGATTGTAACAACACCGATGACCAAAGAGATAGCTAGCCAGAGATTCATAAATGTACCGGATATATTGTATCTAACTTTTATTATTTTGTAATAAACAAATGTTTGAAAGAAGAAAAAAATAAAAATTTATCAATAATAGTTTTGTTTGATTATTTCTTATTTTTTAGTATTTATGTCTTTTTTCGTGTTAAAAAAAATTTTGACATCAAAAATTAATGTAATTAATATAAAAAAATAACAATTTCTATTGTTAGAAACGTATATGGTTATTGATAAAGCAAAAAAGATCGTTCTCGCAGTTGGCACAACCATGTTACCAGTCTCGATAGCAGGTGCTCTTTTTGCTGGATCAACTAATTTATTAAGCCCTACTCACGCTAGTGCTTATACCATTACTTTAAATAATAGCAATTCTCCAGAACTTACTAATGGTGAAGGAACAAATGATATCGACGAGAAAGGTATTATTTGGGAATACCATAACGCTAGTGATAATAACAATGGCCATGTCACTCTTGGACATCAAGGTTATTTTGGTGTTACTACTTCTGGTTATGACTATAAAGGTATCGACAACATCGTCGCCAACTTCACTGCTGGAGAAGGTGCTGAATTATGGTTATTAGCGTCTTATAACGGCAGTGATTGGAACGAAGTTTGCCAACTCACTAGTGGAAAAGACGCAATAGCGGCAAGCGGATGGAGATATGTCCGTTTCTATTGTTGGGATGAAAGTAACAATTTAGTTAATGTGGAATCCGTTACTCTCGGTTATTCCTGCGAGGGCATTACCAATACTGAAGATATCGATTCCGCAAGATTGGAAAACGTTGTAAGTGTAAGTCCTGAAATAACTGCAACCGAAGAAACCGAAAACATTTCTCCATTAGGCAATAGTACAAGGGCTATTAGATTTACAAAAAGCGGAAGCGCATCTACAAATGTCGTTATAGCTTTCAATAGACAATACACAGTCGCTGACATCGCTTATCAAAAAGTTGAATTTGATTTAAAGGGATTTGTTGGTTATGACAAAACAATTGAATTAGTGAACGGAACTGCTAAAGTAGGTACATCAATTAGTTCAAAACAACATAGTAGTTACAAAATAACGAATATCCAAGATGATTGGTATCATATTGAAGTTCCTATCACCGCTTTTGTTTCCCTTATTTCAGGATATGCCGATAAAGATGTCCCTGCAAAAGATATTGGGAAAAAGGTAATCAGTGGCGTTAAGTTAAATTGTGGCGAAGCTATTATTGATAACTTAAGAATTAGCGGCGAACAATGCGAAATGGGTATTTTCAATAGCCCATCTTGGAAACCAAAAGTTGGAGAATTCTATTGGTTTAAAGTTTCCTGGGTTGGCAAAGTACATCCAGAATTAGTACAAATGACATTTAGTGATGATACTCTTGCTAGACATATTCCGTTAAGCGATCCAAATCTTAAAAACGGCAGTCCCTTCTATATTGAATTACTTGGAGCTGGTTCCCTCACAATTACATGCACAGTTGTTGTGGGATATAATAGGCAAACAATAAAAACAGTATCAAATACAATAACAATAACCGAATAAATCTAAAGAACTACCATTTGGTAGTTTTTTTCTTCTTAATAAAAAACTTGGGTAATATAATTATTTTGTGAAGAAAGAAAAGACATATCCTCAAATAGACCCCAATCTTCCTTATCATAGAACTTGGCTTATTTTTTATATTGTTATTTGGATTATTGGTTTAGTAAATAAACTCAAAAATAGAGCGAAAATAGTTAAACGTAATAAATTACCAAAGCCACCTTATATCTTGATATCCACCCATGCTTCGATGTTGGACTTTTATATGGCACTTTGTCTGACATTTCCTCATCGTGTTTATTGGATCAGTACAGTGGAAGAATTTATTCCCCGTTTCTTTATCTTTAGAAGAATTGGTGTTTTAGCTAAAAGAAAATTCACCAATGATCCCAAAGGAGCGATGAGATATTTAGAAGTTCTTAATAAAAAGAAGATTTTAGTGATTTATCCAGAAGCTAGATATTCCTTTACAGGTGAAGTAGAAAGAATAGATAAGAGCCTCGGTAGATTTGCCAAATTAGCGAATGCTCCTGTGGTGTTAAATAGAGAACATGGTAATTATCTTTATTGTCCACAATGGAGCGATCATAAAGTCAGAAAAGTTCACCCAATTATTAATGAAATTGAAACCATTATCACTAAAAGTGATTTAGAGACTTTAAGTGCGCAAGAGATACAAGAAAAGATCGAGAGTAAATTCTATAATTCGGAAGAAGAATGGATAAGAAAGAAAAACATCCTCATCAAATATGAAAAACGCGCAGTCGGATTAGAAAGAATCCTTTATAAGTGTCCACATTGTAATACAGAATTTGAGATGTCTTCCGAAACACACTTCTTAAAATGCGACCACTGTGGAGTCATATATGACTATTTAGAAAACGGACAATTAAAATGCGTCAATGGAGACACAAAATTCGATTATCCAAGTAAATGGTATAAATGGGAAAAAGAATGCGTTAAACAAGAAGTATTAAACGGTTCTTATCATTTTGAAGATGAAGTGAGAGTGGAAAAACTATTAGGAGCGAAAATAGGCTTCGTTCCTCAAGAAGGCCACTACCATTTAACTCATGATATAAAAGAGGGGTTTAATCTTAAGGGAACCGATAATAACTTCTCATTCCATCGTTCTTCATTATTAAGCTACGCTATCCACATTGAATACGATTATCTGAATAGAGGACCAATGCTAGAACTGGCGGATAATAAAGACACATACTTCATCTATCCTTTAAATAAATATAAAGAATTAACAAAGATACATTTCGCTGTAGAACACATCTACGATTTAATGAAAGATAAACTAAAATAATAATTGGGTTGTATTTACGTTGCATATACATTGTTATGTACCTTTCTTAAACAAAGGAGAACAACAATGGCAATATTGCAAATTAGAGTAGATGAAGAATTGAAAAATCAATTATTTTAATTGACCTAATATTGAATGAGAATTAAAGGAATAATATCATATTTAATATGAAAACTAATCTTAATGGTGAATGGATAATTAACTCACTGAAATACCAAAACATTAAAGCCCAAATGCCTGGCTCAGTTTTAAGCGCATTATTAGAAAATAATCTCATTGAAGATCCTTATTATCGGATGAACGAATATGAGACCAAGAAAATCTCTTTCGAAGATTTTGATTTTGAAAAAGATTTCGATTTAAGTAAAGAACAATTGAAGCAAGATAATTTCTTATGCTTCGATGGTATTGATACTATCGCAGATATCTATATCAACGATGAATTTATCTTTAGAAACAAAGATATGCATCTCCCTCAAAAGATATTATTAGCGAAAGAAATCTTAAAAGAACATAACCACATAAGAATTCATTTCACTTCCCCATATCAATATGTCTGGAATTATAAGAACAAAGAATATTTCGGTCCGGAACAAGAAGCCGCCTATTTTGTCGAACCAAAAACAAGTGTCATTAGAAAATCTAACTGTATGTTCGGTTGGGACTGGGGACCAAACTTAGGTGACATGGGTATATATAGAGACATTTATATCTTGTCCACTACCTTAGGACACTTCGAACAATTTAGACACAAGATAACTTTCTTAGATAATGGCCAAGTCCAAGTTGATTTAACCACTAAATATCGCAAAGTCGGAAATGGCAAAATCACTGCAAAACTATCATTAAAAGGCCAAATATTATCGGAAATAACACAAGAATTTGATAAAGAGAATCATTTTAGCTTTATTATCGATAAACCACTTCTTTGGTGGCCAAATGGTTTCGGAGAACAAAACCTCTATGATTTAGATTTTGTTATTAGTAATGATAAGGAAGAACAAACTACTCATAAGAGAATTGGTATTAGAAAGATTCGTATCGATGATTCTAAAGACCAATATGGTCGTAACTTAGCGGTCTATGTTAATGATGTCCATGTCTTCTTAAAAGGCTCGGACTATATTCCCCAAGATGTCATTCTTCAAAGAGTGACACCCGAGAGAACAAGAAGACTATTAACTTTAGTTAAAGACTTCAATCACAATGTTATTCGTGTCTGGGGTGGAGGCTATTACCCCGACGATGATTTCTATGATACGTGCGATGAATTTGGTATCTTAATATTCCAAGATTTAATGTTCGCTTGTTTTACTTATGACTCCGATGACACTGACTATCGCTTATTGGTGAACGAAGAAGTGAGATCTAATTTAAGAAGAATTAGACACCACGCTTCTCTCATGTTGCTATCAGGAAATAATGAAGTGGAAGAACAAGTGGTTAATCGCACCGATGTTTATAAAGAAAAATATCAGAGATTATTCTTAGAATATTTACCAAAAATTGTCAAAGAAGAAATGGATATCTATTATCTAACTTCTTCTCCGACATCTGGTGAACCTTATATGGAGAAACCGGCAGATAACAATTATTTAGACGCTCATAACTGGGCGGTGTGGCATGGTTTACAACCATTTGAATATTTTCACACTATCTATCCGAGATTATTGTCAGAATATGGCTGTCAATCCATCCCCACTTATGACACTGTTATGAAATATACAATTGAAGAAGATTGGGATTTAGAATCTCCTGTCATGGATTGCCATCAAAAGAATAAATCATGTAACTATAAAATCATCCATTATGCAAAATCTCTTTATAGAGAACCGACTAACTTCAAAGATTTAATCTACCTCTCTCAACTCTCGCAAGCGGAAGGTATTAAGATGTGCGCGGAACACTTAAGAAGAAATAAAGAGAGATGTAACGGCACATTATATTGGCAATTAAATGATGATTGGCCAGGACAATCTTGGAGCTCTATCGATTATTATTTCGGCATTAAAGCACTTCACTATTATTCGAGAAGATTCTATGCTCCTCATTTGATAAGTGTTGAGGCAAAAGATAACAAAATTCTTATCGCTGTATCTAATGACACGAAAGAGAATAAGGAATATGAAGTCCACTACTCATTAAGAGTTTTTAATGGTCATATTCTCGATGAGAGAATCGTTAATTGCAAAGTCGATAAAACATCATATGCCTATGCATTAGAATTAGATGATCCATTTAATAGAGACGATTTAGTCATCTATGTAGAATTAAGAGACAAGAATAATCACCTCTTATCCAATAACTTCTATCAGAAATTAAAAGATATGGACTTGCACTATCAAGTGCCGCATCTCAAGGTGACAAGAATTGATGATAAATCATTCTCTATTGAGACTGATTATTACACAAAGGATATCTATATCGAACCACACGATAACAATTGTGTTTTATCCGATAATTACTTCAATCTCTTACCAAAACAAAAAGTCATCATCTCCTCTACTCATCCACTAGATTATGAGAAGATGGAAATCAGATTCTTAAACGACATTTGTAAATAATAAAGGATAAGGATCTATTGAACTGAACCCAATTTAGTTCACAGGTTGAAAAAAAGCCTCTTAGCGTAAACTAAACGTTAAGAGGTTTTATTATGGCTAATAAGTGTCAAAAATTTAGGAAATATCCTTCGGAATTGAAAGAAGCAATACTTATAAAATAATCTTTTCAATAGCGTTCACCACTTCTTTAGCGAGCATTTGATAACCGCCATAAAAATAATGGATGCCATCTTCATTTCTTAAATCATTTGGTATATTTTTGCTCACTTCATATAAGTGATTAATAGAAAAGTTCTTCTCTTTTGCTAGTTCATTAATAGAGCCATTTCTCTCTTCGAGTTTCTTACCCCATTTTTTATCGATGGTTTTATTTCCCGGTTTCTTCACAATAGTAGATTCTGCCAGAATAACTTTAGAGGAACTAGGGATTTTATTAATTAGTTTTCTTAACTTCTCTTCATATGTTTTCTTGGACATAGAAAAGCCATGTAAACCTTGGTTTAAGTGGATAATATCATATTTATTATTGTTTATATAATTAACAATAAGTTTATAGAAGAAAGGACTGTTAAGGGTGTAGCTTGTGGCAATATAATCAACATAGTACTTCCCTCTCAACATCTCTCTCACTATTTCTTGATAACCATTAGTGATGGAATCTCCAATAAGAAGCACTCTTGGAAGGTCTATATTATTTGTGTTATCAGACCAACTATGAATCCATTCGAATTGTTCTTGTTTCATATTTTCTAGCCTTTAAATACTTTATGTTATTTGCCAAAGAAATACTGAACCGCATTGTTATAGGAGATGTCTTCAATAACTTTACCAACTAAATCCATGTCTTGAGTCATCTCACCTTTTTCCATCATCTTTCCCAAATAATTGCAAAGTATTCTACGGAAATAATGATGACGTGGATAAGATAAGAAACTACGAGAATCGGTAAGCATTCCAAGGAACGCTCCAATATGTCCTGTCGCAGTTAAATCTTGTAAATGTTTTTCCATGCCCACTTTATTATCCAAGAACCACCACGCTGCGCCATATTGAATCTTTCCTTTTAATGAAGAATCCTGGAAGCAACCAATTAATGTCATAATTTCCGTATTCATTTTGGGATTTAAATTAAAAATTATCATCGGAGGTAGACTGTTTTCATTATTTAATCGATCCATAAGTCTAGATAAATTTGCGATGCTATTATCTTCGGCAATAGAGTCAAATCCGGTGTCTAAACCAAGTTTTCTTAGCATCTCAGAATTATTATTTCGCATCGCTCCGATATGAAGTTCGCTTCTAATGTTATGTTTCGCATATAACTTCAATAAGTAATATGTGAGATACCCTTTAAACACTTTGCCCTCTTTATCAGACAACTCTTTCCCTTCTAATCTCTTTGTAAAAACAAGTGAAGCGTCATATTTAGAAGGAATTTCATAAACAGCCTGTAACGCTGTGTCGCTTGCGACACATCCAATAGATATAAAGTCTAATAATCTCGTCTCAATTTTATTTAATAATTCATCCAAATCATTGATTTCCCCTAGTTTTGATAAAAATTCTAAATACCTTTCCGCCTCGATGTTCATAATCTTGTCTGCTCTAAAAGCGGGAGTGACTTGGAATTTATAGTTCTTGGTTTTTAATTTCTTAAACACTTCTAAATCATCAAAGATTTCGTTTGTGGTAAATAAATGTGTTACCTTGCTCTTCTCAATTAAATATTGTGGAGTGACGTGATGTTCATGAATAAATTTATTACATTCTTCCCAAATCTTTTCTGCGTTAGATTGATTAATCTCTAACTCACAGTTGAAGAATTCCTTTAATTCCACTTGACTCCAATGATATAAAGGATTGCCAAACGCAGTTGATAAAACATCGCAATATGTTAAGAATTTTTCTTTATCGGATGCATCACCGGTAATCAAATGTTCATCAACACCATAATTGCGCATCAATCTCCATTTATAATGATCGCCCTTTAACCAAATCTGATAGATGTTATCAAACTCTTTATTTTCTAAGATTTCATATTCTGATAGATGGCAGTGATAATCAAAAATAGGCATTTTATTCGCGTACCTTTGATATAACTCTTCTGCAGTTTTACTCTCTAATAGAAAGTTGTCTTTAATGTAACTCATAACGTTACTCCTTTCTTAAAGAACGCCATTTCATGGTTGTCTTCTTGTTTGGTTTTATATTCTCCAGAGGCAGTTTTAATTACTAAATCAAACAAGGATTTTTCATCGACACAAGAAGCATCGAAATCAATCCAGTTTGTTTTACGCTTTGCGATCTCTTTATTGGTGGAGATCTTAATTGTGGGAACAAAAGTTGAAAACGGGGTGCCTCTTCCGGTAGTAAATAACACTAATTGGCATCCTGATGCCGCTAGAGAAGTTGAAGCTATTAAATCATTTCCTGGTCCATCTAAAACATTTAGACCACTATTTTTAACTAGTTCTCCATATTTTAAAACATCAACTATTTGCGAAGATCCAGCTTTAGTGACACACCCGAGAGATTTTTCCTCTAAAGTGGTAATTCCTCCTTCTTTATTTCCTGGAGAAGGATTTTCATATACTGGGAATCCGAGTTCTAAATAATATTTTTTAAAGGCTTCAATCATATTTTTGTATTTTTCAAATACAAGTTCGTCTTTGCACTTATTCATTAATAATTGCTCGGCACCAAACATCTCCGGTACTTCCGTGAGTATGGCGCTGCCACCTAAAGAAATGACCATATCGGATACCTTACCCACGGTTGGGTTTGCGGTTATTCCACTAAATGCATCACTACCGCCACATTTTAAACCAATACATAATTCGTTTAAGTCTATTTCTTCTCTTTCTAACTTGGAGGCTTGTTCAATGAATTTTTTAATAATATTGACGCCATAAGATACTTCATCATCAACTTCTTGGCAGTTGTAATATTCGATAAAGTTCTCATCTTTTAATAATGCTTTAATGCCTTTAAGAGAATTATTTTCGCATCCTAGTCCCACAAATAAGACATATGAGGCATTAGGATTTAAAGCGATGCTAGCTAATAAACGAGCGATATTCTCTTGATCATCGCCTAATTGAGAACAACCAAATTGATGGGTTAATGCAAAAATGGAATCGATAGAACCAGTTTTATATTGTTGTGATTGCTTTTCAATCTCTTTAACTACACTATTAACGCATCCAACTGTAGGAATAATATAAATGTCATTTCTAATACCTGCTCTCCGAGAGGAGCGCTTATATCCATAGAATGTTCCCTTCGCTTTATTAAGAACTATTCTCTCTGGATTATATTTATATGTAAAAGTTTCATCTAGGTGACTAACTAAGTTGTGCGAGTGCACCCAATCACCTTTTTTAATATCACTAGAGGCCTTTCCGATTATTTCTCCATATTTAAAAACATATTCGCCTTTATTGATATCTTTTAAAGCCACTTTGTGCCCTAATTTGATATTGCTGTTTGGATCTAGTTCAATCGCCACATTATCTTTTGGATTAATTTGATATAATTTCGACATATTAAATAACTCTTTCTTTATTTTGAATTTTTAATAAATAGTAATTAATCTTTTCTTCTAAATCTATAAATTCAGTCAAGTCGATATCCCAAATTGTTTTATCGCTTAAGAAGTCATGGACATTATGAGATTTAAAATAGATCAGATATTTTTCATCATCTTTCACTTCGATATCTCTAGTGGGTAAGTGGCAAATATATTTGTCTCCACATTTTTCTATGTGCATGTACATATTGATTAAATAAGCAAATCCAATAGTTAAAAATCGCGGTAATTCTCTATTTTTTTCATAATAATCGACAAAAGAGCACAAATCTCTAGCTTTCCATTTACTAATTGAATTAAGAGCGATGCTCGTTAATTGATGATTCAAAAATGGATTCATAAATCTTTGCTTTACATCTTCCGCAAACGCTTTAGTGGCCTCAACATTATCACTAACAAATGGGATGATATCAAAATTCAGTGTGTTATTAACAAACTCCGATAATAATTGATCATTCATCACATCGTACACAGTCTCTTTTCCCATCCATAAAGAAATAGGAACTAGATTCGTGTGACTACCATTTAACACTCTGACTTTTCTTTTCTTGTAATAGGAGATGTCTTTAGTGAATATCACATCAATATTATGATGACCATCCTTTAATAGATTTTTAATATCACCTTTATCTTCAATAACCCAAAGGCCAAAAGGTTCTCCAACTGATAGTAAGGGGTCAACTTGCCCCACCAGTGAATATAAATGGTCTTCGGTTTCTTTATCTTTTGGATGGCCGGAAACAATGCGATCCACGAGAGTGCTACAGTAATAATTATTTTTTAAGTTCCATTTCTTAAAGTCATCGCCCAAATTAAATAAATCGATATATTGATTAACGCACTTTTCTAGCATTAATGCGTTGTTATCGATTAATTCAACAGGAAGAATATAAACTCCTGGTAGATTAGATTTATATCTATGATATAACCATAAAGCCAATTTCGCTGGATAAGCGACATCGGGGAAAGCTTCTTTTTTATCTTCTTTATTAAAAACGATTCCCGCTTCAGTGGTATTACTAACAATAATTTTTACTTCCTGATCTTCTGCTAACTTAAAGAAAGAATTTTGTTCTTCGTATAAACCAAAAGCGTCTTTAACAGAGTCAACATGATAGACATCTTCAACGTTTTTATCGTTCAATCTTCCTCTTAAAACAACGTGATATTGTCCATTTTGTTTTCTTAGTTGTTCAACAGAACCAAATTTAATAGATTTAACAATTGTGACTTCATAATTAAAACCATCTTCTTTATTCAAAGTATCTAAATATAAATCCACAAAAGATCTAAGGAAATTACCTTCTCCAAATTGCATCACTTTCATAATCAATCACCTTTTCTCGTGCACGTTATGCACTCCACCTTTGCCAATAAAACCAACTTGCGCGAATTCATCAGGATTACTTTCAATTAAATAATCAGTATATTTAATCACCATTTCTGCGAAATTTTTATAACCTAATGCACTCATATGGCCACCTAAGAAATATTTTTTTGCAAACTTCTTATTAAATCTCGGTCCATATTTTCTAATGCCAATAAAATGGGCTCATTTCATCTTTTGGATCGACGAATTCAAAAATACATCCGGTTTTTATACCATTTATCAATCATGCCCATTTTATTTCTTTTCATTAAATAACCCCCCAACAATTTGAAATAAACAAAATAATTCAATCAAATATTAAGTTTTAAATATATATTTAAAGTAAGTCATTACTAGAATTGTGTCAAACAAAAACAAAATGAGTTAAACATAGTTTAAAATCTAAATAGTGTTCATTAATTAAATATGTTTTATGCACAATTTAATATAAAATATTAAAAAGTGCTTTTTTTCACTAAAAAGGAACCGCAATCAATTTCCATCTTCATATTATGAAGTTTTTTAAAATCATTCGCCAACAAGAAAAAAACCGAGATATTTCACTCGGCTTATAAATGTTTAATTGTTTTAATGATTTTTCTTTTTCTTCCTTGATATAATCCAACACCTTCATATATCAATTCAAATCCACATTTCTCTAACACTCTTCTGCTGGCTTTATTAGCCGCTAAAGCGATGCCGATTATTTGCTTAAGATTTGTGTTGTTTTTGATATAATCCAAAAATAGATTAACGGCTTCGGTAGCGTAACCATTGCCAGTATAAATATCAGCGATGTGATAACCGATTTCCCATCCTTCTTCTATTTTTACAAGTTGGACATAGCCGAGATTGACATCGTCTTTCTTTCTTATAACCGCATAGACAAAGGGGCCATCCTCACTATCGTAACTATTAATAATTTGGTTAACTACTTCACTAGCTTCTTCTAATGAATCAAATACTTCATCGGGAACAAATTTACGATTGTTATCATCTTGCGAGTTTTTATAAACATCGTAGTACATCGATTGATTCATTCTGACAATTTGCAATCTATCGTTTTCAATAATGATTTTATATGTCATAGCAATTTCTTTTTGGCGTCTTCTAAGGACATAACTCTTCCAGAATTAACGTCCGCAATTCCTTGGTTTATGTCTTGCATCAATTTGATAGTTTGATCAACTTTGTATATTTTTCTAAAATATTCGTACTTGTCTTCTATCGTAAAGTGGGTTATTTCAAACACTTCTTTGATTGCTTCTTCAATAGGCAAGGAGTGCAGTGTTTGATAATTTCTTTTAAGTAAATCCGGTTTTATATATTCATATAGCTGTTTAGAACTATATCCACTCAAATATGCCGCCATACGATAAAAATAACCGATAAAATGCATAATAGAGAATGAATATAACATTCCTCTTTTATTTGTGATCTTTTTACTAACCACATCAAATATTTCTCTTTCCGTTAATCCTGCAACATTAAGATTCAAACTATCGATAAGCATTACTTCATCCGAAAGCATGTATGACCGTATAAATATTTTTGAAGGTATACCAAAAGAAACACTATTCTCAAATATTCTAGCTTGTGATAACGCTAACGAACGAGAAAGACTATCAACGTTTCTTAAAAATTTCATCGATATATTTTCCTTTTCTTCTATATTGTTCTATAGACAAGGAGGCTTTACTTCTTCCTTCATTTGATACAACACTTTTATTATTACGGTAGTATTCTTTTTCTTTTTCGCAAAGATACATTCTTTCAATTAATATTAAGTTATCCACCGCTTTTTGTGTCTTTATTACAATTTGTTTTCCCAAATTATTAGCGCTTAACGCATGTAAACATTGTTCATCAGTTATTTCTTTTAAACTAAAAGCTGTTAAAGTGTCATACATTTGATTGTCCGCAATAGGGGCAACTATATAGTCTGCTTTGTTTATTTGTTCAATAATATTCAAAACTTCTTTATTAGGAACATATTCTTCAAACATTCCCCTGAAATAGAGAATTGCATACATCCAATTCCGATCCACTTTAAATGTCATACAATTCAAACTATTAACATTTTTAAAATAAAAACTATAAATTGAACCAGTTTGATACTCGCAAATCCAAGAAGCGGAAGAATCGAAACTTTCTCCAAGATAAAAACCCGCGCCCAAATCTTTTTTACCATTTAGATGCTGGTAATCAATTCCACCTTTGATTTCATATTTAGCTCCATGAAAAAGCAAAATATTATCTTCGGCATTATCCAAGAAGAGCATTTCTTTAGCTTTATTTAAATGAAAGTCATGTTTATAAGGAAAGGAATAAATCTTTTCAAGAGCGGTGTTGTGAGGAAAAATCTCTTCGCTTTCATATCTAGCAATATTAGATCTAGATAAGCCAATTTCCTTAGCGAATTGTGTCTGCGTCAATTTAAATAATTGTCTGATAGTTTTTATGTCTTTTTTAACACCAAATGTTTTCATAAACAAATTGTAGCAAATGCTACATTTTATTTCAAACATTTATCCATAATTATAGAGTTGTTATAAATAACAAAAACGATGAAAAAATGTTCACTAATTACTTTTAATTGAGCTAAAAACCTTCAAAGAAATGGTAATCTTATCTTCGTTTATATAAAACAATTTTTGGATTAGCACCATTGCAGCAGCTAAGCCCGCAATAAATCTTTATTACTCTTTTACATTCCAGTAGCCGTATTTCTTTCCGCCTACTCGCTCTAGTTTTCCAACCTTGTCCAAGGTGACAATAACACTTTAAAGCGCAATCTTAATGTGAAACTTGCTGTGGTTGTCTAAATCAATCCATTCTGTTTTGTCTAAATTGACCTATCGCAATTATGTCGTGTTTTCAAGCTTTCGCGAATTAGAAAAACCGAGCTTTTACACCCGGCTAATTTCTATTTAAATATTTAGCGTTTTTAAAAGTTCCAATTTTATATATTTTGTTTTCTTTGATTAGTTTTGCTAAAACAGCCTCAATTGTAGTCACTGAAACATCAGGCAGTAACTCTTGAATATCGGCTTTAGAAATTGGAACTATACTATCTAAAACCACGGCCTCAATTCGCTCGTTCTTTTTATCTTTTCCACTTTTGGTTTTAATAAATCTTCTATTAATTTCTTTATAACATTGATAAAGAATCTGAAATGTAAATTCTATGAATGGATAATATGTGTTTTTGGATTCGTGCCAGTGTTTTTGGCTTCTTTCTAAAACATCATAATAATTGCTCTTAAAATTATTGATTTGGTTTTCAAATGATATATATTTGCCAATATCGTAGCCTTCTTTGTAAAGAAGTAATAACGTTAAAAGTCTAGAAACACGACCATTACCATCACTGAATGGGTGGATGGAAAGGAAATCCACTATTACACACGGAATTAATAAAAGTGCAGGAATATCATAATCATCTCCATAAACCTGATAAGCTAAGCACAAATCACTCATTGCTTTTTCGGTTTCGTTTGCTTTGGTTGGAACAAAAATAACACGTTTAATTGTTCCGTCCTTATTCTTTTCAGCAATTACGTTGTCACTAGTTTTATATTGCCCGCCTTTATCGTATCCAATATGTCTAGAAACAAGCATGGCGTGTATTCTTTTAATTGTCTCTTCATCAAAAGAAAGATGCTCATAATTCTCTTTTACAAATTTAATGGCATCATGATAGCCAGCAATCTCTTCTTCATTATGAGTTAATGGTTCACTATTATTTTCAATAATCTCCTTAATTCTTTGCTCAGTTGTAAAAATACCTTCAATAGCGTTGCTACCTTCAACAGATTCTTTAATGGCGATCGTTTCCAACTTAGAAAAAAGTGATTTGTTTGAATCTTTTTTTTCATCTGTTTTGCTTTTTAAATCAGTAATGATATTTGATAAAGAAAAAAGATCGGAAGTAATTGTTTTATCTTTTAAAAATTCGTAAGTATATTTATGCATAACATCAATTTCCTTTCTGCATATATTTTAGCATTTTATATGCAGTAAATCAAATCTTAACCAGAGTATTTTATCCATCATTTCTGCACATCAATAATAAGAAAAGACCTCTTAAGAGGCCTAATCTATGCTAGATAAGTCAATTTGTCCAATTTTGGATAAGTGACTTTGGACGACTACAACAAGATTCAAGGTTTCGACGTTATAGATGGTCGATTGGGGTATTTGAAGAATCGTTTAGAAACAACTTTAAAATTTGTTGATAATTATCTAAACAACAGAATAAAAGATATTCCTGAATTAAAAGAAAACATCATCACTAATGGAAACGATGATGCCCCTTTATCTGATAATAGTTGGGCAATGATTGCCTCAGTAAATGGTATTTAAATTAAATTAATCCATTCATCAAATCTGTTTTGAAGCGCGATGTCACGTAGTCTCATTGCTTCTAAAGTTTCAAGATAAGAGAAGGATGGTTTTTTTTCATTAAAGAAACGCAAGATATCTTTCATCTCGTTTTCAAAATATGGAGATGCGCATCGGACAAGGTTTTGTTTAAACTTACCATTGCCACTGACAAAGAAATCTTGGGCGTTTCCGCCTTCCGCAATTACTATAAGTGCATTTCTTCCGTTTTTGTATTTAACGTTCAACATATGATGGACACCACTTTTAGATAGTTTCGCTTTAGTGGCGCCTACACCCATTTTAGACACAACAATTTCTAATGGGTGAATCCAATAGTCGCTTAAATGAACACTTGGGGCAATAACAAGAAGTGAATCAACATCACCTAGCTCTCTGACTTCATCAGCATATCTTAAAGAAGATGATGTGAATAAAGGCGTTTGATGTTGCTTGGCTAATTCAAATATTTCTTCAGCTTCTTTAAAACTATTCATAAAGGTCTTATCAACAAAGATAGGTTTCTTATATGGAATCACCTTTTTAACAACTTCAAACTTACGTTCTGGATTATCTGGATATAACACCATTAAATAGTCACATGTATTACATAGTTCTTTTAAAGAAGAACATTTATGAACACCATATTGCTTTTCATATTCATCAGAAGATAGATCGGGGTGATCTATTTCAGCGTAAAAATCAGTGATTTCAAATTCACCATCAATAGCATCTTTAACATTCTTTAAAAACGTTGGGTAATTCAAAGCATGCCATTCGTTGATGTAATAATCAATTAAACCTATTCTTTTCATAATCTGATTTCCTTCTCTTCTTCAGCGGACTTATAAATTAAATCAATAAGCTTTTCTATGTCTATAACTTCATCTATGTGCCCTCTATTAGGAACTCCACTTTCAACAGATTCAATAAACATTCTGTCTTCGATATCATAATGATTTTCTTCTGGGACGTTGCTTTCGGTTACTTCGAGGGTCTCACCTGAGAAGACTTTAAATTTTTGTTTAACATAATAAAGTCGAATGCCAGCTCTTGATCCATAAATATCAATATAAAACTCATCCGCGGGAATATTGGTGGCCCAACCACCAGTTAGAGATAATGTATATCCATCATATCTAGCAAAGCAGGAAACAAATTCTTCAACGTCATTCACACCATGTTCGATATCAGCAGTATCTTCTGCCCACATATTTCCGTATTTATAATCTTTCATGTTCTTTGCTAATACAGAATTTGTGGAAGCACTGACACTCTTTAATGTTTTGTGTCCAACTAAATATTGAATTAAATCAAGGATATGGACGCCCCAGTCAATTAAGACACCACCACCAGAGAGTTTCTTATTAGTGAATGGTCCGCCTAGGCCTGGTATAGATCTAGTTGTGAAGAAATGAGACTCGACATGATAGATGTGTCCAAGTGTTCCGTCTTCGCACATTTTCCTCACCGTATTAACTGCAGTATTGTAACGGTTATTTACACCTATATTTAAGATTTTGCCGGCTTTTTTAGCTTCTTTTTGCATTTCTAAAGCATCTTCATAATTCAACGCAATTGGTTTTTCGCATAAAACGTTCTTGCCCGCCCTTAAAGCATCAATGGTAATTCTTTTGTGTTCATAGTTTGGTACTAGCACAAAAACTGTATCAACCTCTTTGTCATTTAAAGCGTCATGATAATCAAGAATTGTGTTCTCAATTTTCGGATAATCTTGTTTTGCTTTTTCGGCTTTTTCCATAATAATGTCACAGGCATATTTTATTCGGACATTTTCGAGTTTGTTTAAAGCTGGGAAGTGAGCATAATTCGCTATTCTTCCACACCCAATAATTGCAACAACTGACATATAAATAATCTCCTTGACAATTAAATTGTATTAAAACATCAATAACAAAGTTTTAATTGTAGTTAACATTTCTTTCGATTTTGCTCTTAATGTTCTATAATTTTCTTAGCATTTTATTATATGAAGAAGAATGAATATTGCTCCATTTATGAGCCAAAGATAATAAGAGGGCTTTGTTTGCACCAAATAGGACATATCGACACAAACGATTCTTTTTATTGCGAGCCACACATTCATTTGAATTGGTATGAAATCACTTATGTAGATAAAGGATCTTGTGTTGTTCAAACAGATAATGAACAGTTTCTAATGAAAAGTGGAGATATGCATATCTCAATTCCAGGAGATATTCATTCCATCAAATCTAACTCACCTTCTTTTTCTTATTCATATGCATCATTTCATTTCAATGATGAAAACGATATCAACAGTTTTCTTGCTTTAATTCCTTTTATAAGGAAAAACAGAATAATTCATATTCAAACAGAATCATTGAAAAGAGCGATTGAAGAATTAGATGTTTTAGATGATGAATCTTTCATTCTTATCGCCTATAGATTATTTGAAATTTCGCAGTTAATTAAACGCCATTATCTCAGCGAAAATTATTCAAAAGTAGCGTATTCTCGCCAAAAAGATATTTGTATGAGGATTGAAAACTATATTCACGATAATATTTATCGCATTTCTTCTCTACAAGAATTAGAAAACGAATTTGGATATCGTTATTCATACTTATCGGATGTTTATAGTAAACAAACTGGAAAAACCATATTTGAGTTATTTAAAACCAGGAGAATGGAAAGTGCTAAATTATTGATTAAAGAGAATAAATTAAGTATCAAAGCTATTAGTAAAAAACTGAATTATTCCTCGGTCCAATCATTTTCTAGGGCTTATAAACATTACTGGGGGCATTCACCAATCATATCGTCTTATTAACAATTATTGACTTTTATCTAAATTATGCTGCGACTTCGAATCATAAATAAACCCCCATTCATCATTGTGCCGGATGGTCCAATAAATGGGGGTAGTTGTAGTTGTCTAAGCCGATCCATCCTGTTTTGTATAAATCGACCTATCGCAATTATGCCGTGTTTAAGCCTATTCGCGAATAAGAAAAACCGAGTTTTTACACCCGGCTCTTTTTAATTTTTTATCTATATATTATTAGTTTAAAAGGATATATCCTCTAAAACCACGGACTGAATAATATGAATCCGCGCTATTATGAAAATAGAAGATGTGGCCATATCTTTTTTCACAAAATAAAGCACCACCTTTGCTTCTAATACTCTCCGGGGTTTTTATCCAACTTGATGTTGCTAAATCAAATTCTTCGACATTTTGTAAAAAATTATAAATATCTAAATCCATTAATAAAATGCCGTTTTTGTTTGCTTCTTCCATCGCACTAGATATAGGAGCGTTTTTCTTTCTACTTAATCTAGCCGTCTCATCATAACAAAGACTTATTCTGCCTTTAGGTGTTTCTTTAGAAAAATCACAAAGGATTAATAGATTTAATGGTGTAATAAAAGCAACATCTACTTCTCCACCAGTTTCTTCCATATATTTAATTGAGGCTAGTGTTTTGGGATTATTTATTTTAGTTAAAACATCATCCCATTTGATGCCTTCATGTCTATATAAATGTTGATCAAATCTACTTTTTATCATTATTTCATAATTAAGAAATTAAATGCGTTGCGACATCGTTATATTTCAATAATTTGTGGTGTTATCAATTTATTTATAAAAAGATCTATCGGCTGGGATAGATCTGTTTATTTGTTTGTAATTATTCGTAGGTATTTATTGAGAATAGGTGATTATAGACTTTCGCGAATAAGAAAAACCGAGTTTTTGCTCGGCTTTTTGTTTTCTAACTATAATACAAGAAGCAAGCGTTTGCTTGATGGAAAAAGACAAATATAATAATAGGTGATAGAAAAAATGAAAAAAGATTTTAGCAAGATGGCCTTTGACATAATCATAGTTGCGGGCCAGAGTAACGCAGAAGGGAACGGTGTTTCTTTAGACGCCAAACCTTTGGTGATACCTGATGCATACGAGATTATTGATAAAAACAAATATGGAATGAAATTAAAAGAAGATGGTTCCTATGACAGTTTAGATTTTGTCTATCCTGTAGAAACGGTTATTAGAGAACTCCAAGAAAGAAATATCGATGGAATATATAACTCAGATTTATCCTTAAGTTTTGTAGAACAGTATAAGAAGTCACATTTTTATTCACCAGATAGAAAAATACTTGTCATCAAAACTGCTTATGGTGGAAGCGGTTTTGCCTTTGATCAACATGGTGTTGGCAACCCTTTATATCGAAGAATGTTAGACATGATTAATGTTGGCCTTTCTTTGAACAAGAACAATCGAATTGTTGCGTTCCTTTGGCATCAAGGAGAACACGATGCATTTGAAAACGCTCAATTTAGTTATGATGAAAGATATGACTATTATTATTCCAATCTATTAAAACAATTTTTGGCGTTTAGAGAAGAATATAAACAATTTGATTTCCCCATTATTACTGGTGAATTATGCAGAGACTGGAAGAAACGTTATAAAGTTGAATCTGAAGCGGTTGAGAAGGCCACTATTGATGTATGTAACAAAATAGGTAACGCAGCGTTTGTCCATGCTTCTGATTTACCAAGCAATGCAGAAGCAATCAACAACGGAGACTTAGATCATTTCTCCAAAGAATCGATATTAACTTTAGGTAAAAGATATTTTGAGGCATTTGCGTCTTTAAAGATAAAATAAAATTATGAAATCAAAGATTGTGTTTGTGTTTATCACTTCATTACTACTTGTCTCTTGCAACAATGGCGTTTCAAGCTCCTCAAGTATTGATCAAAACATTATCTCTTTTGAAACCGCTTGTGATTTGATTGAAAATCAAACTTATTATTCTAGGATTTTTCCAATAATCACTACCGATAGCGAAGGAAACGAAACAACAGACAACCGCTATCACATAAAAAAGGATAGAGAGTTTTGCTTTTCGTCACACACACCAGAAACTCTATCGAACGTATACTATGAAAGTTATTACGACTTTAGTAAAGAACAAGAACCGATTGCTTATTTAAGAATAGATGGAATCTGGACCAAAATGCCTTCGCCAATCACCTATGAAGAAGCATTAGATAAAGTGATCCCTCATTATGGTTTGTTTAAAAAATCCACTATCACCGAAAAGGAACTTTCCTATTATATGGAATGTTCGGAAGGTGGCTGGAATTATAGTTTTACATTAGAAGTTGATGAAAACACGATTACAAAAATAATAGAAGATGGGCAAAACGGTGCCACGCAAGAAACATATCATTGCGAAGTTATTCTTTATTTCCAACAAATCGGGGAAATAACTTATCCAAAAACAGAGGAAGATTTATATTCGACACTAAGGTATATAGATGATGCTTTTCACAACCTAAAGAGCGGTAAACTTGATAATGGTAATTTTGATTATAATTTTCAAAAGAAGGATGATGGATTAGTTTTCTTCCGCAAAGAAGTGCATGGCTTTTTAACTGGTGAGCCAGACTATTATTTAGATATTAAAAACGATGGCCATATATATGAATACATATATGATGAGAACAGCGATGGATTTATAAGACAAGAAATAGAAACTGTGCCTGATGATTTTACTCATTTCGTATATTTAATAAATCTAAATGTAATGGATTTGTATATGGAATTAAAAGAAAGTGTTGAAGAAAGAGATTTGACCTTTGTCACATCAACAGCTCTTCTAGTTATTGAATATGAATCTCCAAGCGTAACGTCATATGAACGCGATTATATACAATACACAATTAGATTAGATTACAATAATCTGCCATATGAATATGAGGAGACTAAAGGCCACGCTACAGGAATGCAATACAATGGCTATCGTATTTGGGATCGCTTTTTTAAAGTTAATTCAATTGTCGTTGAACTACCAAACTAGCAATGAAGAAACAATCCACAACGGAGATTTAGATCATTTTTGTAAGCAATCTGTATTGATTCTTGGTAAAAGATATTTTGAAGCATTTGTTTCGTTAAAAAGACATTAAAATTTGTTAATGCACAACTAATCTCATAAAGATAGCGGGACGAATACAAATATTCTTATCATTGATTGATGAGCAATAATTCATCGCTCCACCACCATTGATTCTTGTGACCCAATATTGATTTGAGCTAGAAGGCGATCTAGTCCAATAGGTACCGTAATGATAAGTGCTGTGATAAAGGAAACAAGTCGCTCCTTTTGCTTTTGCATAGTCAGTTAAGAAAGCACTTCTTGAATAATCATATGGATAATATCCGTTCGCACTGCACTCTTGATAACTCAAAAGATACACTTTATCTTCTGTTTCTTGACCAGCGTATGGATTATTTCCATTTTCTGTTGTGGACGCTCTATTGTTAACGGTGGTCACGCTTAAGTGTTCATGACCTTCAGGGAAGGCATAATCAATAAAGTCACCATTTAAGTATTTACGCATATCACTGTATTCGTAATTATTTGGATAAATTGTGCGACCATCAATCTCTCTTTCTTCATCTGATTCATTATAACAATGAATATCTAATAATTTATTTGTGGTCGCTGAATAATATTGTCCATTATAGTCTTTTAAAACGTCCCACTCAATAGGTTCAACTTTAAACCAATAAGGATAATTTTTAGCAATTTGACTTCCATCATCAAAGACCACGCCATTGGTTTGCTCAGTGCCCATCACTCTTGCGTAGTAATTACCTTCATATAAATACCAGTCATTAAGTACTGGGGTTGCACCATAATAGATTTGCATGTCTAATTGATGGGCTAATCCACCATCATTAACATGTGTTTGAGGATATAGACCATAAGTAAAATAGCTACTGTTATCTGGATCAAATTGTGGCACTGGTTCGGGGTCTAATTGCAGAGGACCAAAATCAAGCGAATATCCATAACCGAGAAGTTCATATCTTTCTTTTGTTGTGCCTTTAGTGAGCTCTCTATTACCGGTCTTAACAGTGAGGTTAGCAATCTGTGTTTGATCATTAGAAAACATTGCGTTTTCTGGATGATTAATAGTCACATACATATCAAACCTCAAGTTATTACCGACATATTGCTCCTCAAATCGATACCCTTCTGCACAATCAATAAGTTTAACGGTGTTGCCATTATCATCGGTGAGTACCCATTCCCACCACTCAATAACAAAGGAATAATCCTCCGGTGTTAAAGTCACATAAAATGGCATGATATCTCTTGCGTTATAGCCGACATAAACATTCTCAGGGAAATCAAATGTCATGTTGTATTCTTTACCACCATATAGACCACAGTATTTGCATCTATATTCATGCGTTTCTGGATCAAGAACATAATCGTGATCCACTGGGCCAATAACTACCTTAGTGGAATAATCACATCTCGAACAGTATTCATATTCTTCCCAACCCGCTTCTTCACATGTTGGTGTATGAGCTTCACCGATATGAATGTCGTGACCCAAATGTTCTAATGTCATTCTTTCACGACTTAGTTCTTTGTGACATTCGGTGCAGTACACAACTGAATAATAGTATCCATCTTCAGTACAGGTGGGTTCCACTCTACCTTCTGTAACTGGGCTACCAGGAATATGTTCGTGTTCTGAATCAATACTGCTACTGGTGCTAGTAACATCGCTACTATCGATTTTGTGTTTTCTAATAAAACTACACGCCGTTAAAGAAATAACAGAAATTAATGTAGTTAAAAATATAAGTTTGTTTTTCATAAAATATGCCTTGTGCCTTTAATCTATCACTAATTGATGTTCTATTCTACTAATAAACACGATGAAATCGAGTTTTCTTTATTTTTAGTTTTTTCATCCTGTTGTTTTATTTATAAACTCTATTGTAAAAACTCTTGCGTTGAGAACATGATACCAACGCTGGGAGGCAAGTCGTTCGCTACGAGGAGGTCGCCGGTTCGATATATAAAACAAAAGCCCTCTTGCGAGGACTTCTTTCATGTTTGTCGGATAAGTCAATTTGTCCAATTTTGGATAAGTGACTTTGGACGACTACAAAAGTGTAGTTGTACAAACTCATCCATCCACTTTTGTCTAAATTTGCCATTCATATTTTGTCGTGTTTATAATCGTTCGCGAGCCCCTGAAACGCAAAAAAGATCGAGCCTTGAACCCGACCTTCTATTATGCTTTGTACAATTTTTAAAACTTAAATTCTGTACTTTTCAAATACTCTTCTACATTTGTTTCGTTTAGTTTGCCACCAAGTGCTACAAATGAATTAAGAATATAAACTTTATTTAAAATTTAAAGTATTAAGAACCGTTGTTTCCCCATCTGTCGCGGAAATAATGCAGGCTCTATATTCATTCTTGGAATTCCAGTCGCATAACATAAATTCAACAGTAATTAATCTGCCGTCGCTAAACGCATCATAATCAGCGTATTGTCCGCCACTACTAGCATAGAGATTGAATTCTTTATCGTGGTTTTCATTGCTTAAATAATAATTCGTGGAATACGCGGATTGATTCTTTCTTAAATAACAAGAAGCGACATACACGTTGCACGATAAATCTTGTGTGGCTTGTTTGTTTTTATTTTCAAAGATTTGTTCGAAAGTTAAATTGGTGATAAATGTCGATTTATCGTAATCGTGCTTACCCATGAGATTGGCTACGATTGTAGCTTCATCGATACATGATTGACCAACATTAGAGGAATTGGCTTTTTTAACATGGGTTCTCGTGCCTTTCATAACAACTTCATTTCCAATCGCGATATTGCCGATTGTTTCTTTAGTTGTTCTAACAGCGATAACACCAGTGCCATCGTTGAGATAGAATCCTATTTGATTGACTAATGAAGACATGACGATGCCTCTAACAGTAACGATTGTGCCATCGCTTAACGCAATCGCATCCTCTACACTGGTAGTGTCAGAAATGTCGACCATTATTACATTAAAGGTCACTACTAATGTTTCAACTTTTCCTTTATATTCTGCTGTTAATGTTAAATTAACTTCTCCAGTCCCCTCTAATAGATGCATCACGAGTTTGCCTTCTTCGTTAGCAAAATTCACCAAACTATCATTATCGGATTCATAAGAAATGGCGACATTTTCAAATGGAATGTATTCATTACTAACACCAGTAAGGAGTTCTAATTCTGGATCGGAATTATATTCTTTTAAGAATTGTCTTGCCCCGTAATACTCTAAAGCGAATTTAGCAATATCTTCATCACTCATAGAGAAGTCTTCAATCTCCATGACTTTGATCGGCATGAGACGATAAACGATTCCTGTTTTAGTGGATTTAGCATTATGAATAGAAACATAAACTGTGCAGATTTTTCCATCATATTTATCTAAATAACCAAAGTCTTTTCCGTTGCATAATGTATACACGTATGAGCCGGTTTCATTATCAAGGTCATTGATATAATAGTTTGTAAAACCACTTCCTGGAGCTTTATTAACAATGGCGGTGACTTTATAGATTTCAGTCGTCACATTATCGATTAATGGGGTCTCCATTAATTTCTTCATCGTGGTTTCTTTAATCCAATTCTTAATGAATTCTTTATTCTTGCCGAGAGATTCCACGAAGATAGCGTCGGTTAATTGGATACTTCCTTGATATCCGAATTGCTCTGCATATTGAACTTCGGCTTCTAAAATATAATTATCTCTAACACCACCGAGTTTGACTTCTTCTCCGACTTCCACTCTTCCAGCGATCTCAGGACTATAAATATAAATAGATGATGTGTCATCAACTAGGTAAATGCCACTTGGGATTTGCCCATTCGCATATGTGATAGAGGCCACAACACCTTGGACTAATACTTTTGCTCTTTCATCAGCTTGTCTCGCATTGAGAATGCTCATTTCTTGGTAATCTTTAACATCAACTTCTCCTTGATGAGAAACCATTTTAAGAAGCCAAGTTTGTCCCATCTCTGCGTTGCCATCATATGTTTTAAGATAACCATATAAATAAACTTCATCATTCGTGTATGGTTTTTCCGCTAAATCGCAGTATCTTAATTCTCCATCACTTGAATAAACACCATAGATATATAAATCATTCGTGCCATCAGTGATATACATTTCACCAAATGTTGTATTGGTAATGTTTTTAACAAAACCTTTTACATATTGTTTTTCTTCCGTTCCATTTGGACCTGCTTGAACTGCCACTTCAATAGCTTCACTGACAGTTAAATATGTGTGTTTCTCATTTGCAGTAAATGTTGCGGTATATGTCTCATCTTTATATATAGCAGCGACTTCTGGTTCCCAACCATTCCAAGTATAAGTGTAGTTATTATCTTCCTCTTTTGTGGGGGTAGCGCCATCATATGTGGGTATAGACCCTTCTTCGACATCCTCGTCGACTTCTAAAACAGCGCCATCATAGTTTTTCCAAGTTACTGTAAAGCCTTTGTTTTGTGCTTCGCTTTGGCTATGAATTTTACTATTAGTGCTTCCGCAAGAAGCCAAAATAAGACCACCGATTAGTAGCCCTAAAGTCCAAAGTCTATTTTTCATAATATATAGCCTCCATATATCTTTTTTCCATTATAGAACAAGGTTTTTTGTTTTTGAATTGGTTTTGAAGTTCTAAGTAATTTGCCATAATTTGGGCCTCCTGAATTTTATGGCTCCATTATGTAACTTTTAGGACGCCAAAAGGTCTCTCCTGAAGGGACAATGAAAACAGACGTTCTTGGCAACTTTATTCAAAAGATAATTAATTAATATATTTATAGGAAAAATGAGTCACGCGACTTGATTATGAGCTAATAGATGACGCTATCGTTCGCAAGGAGGAGGTCGGCGAGTTCGAATCTCGTTGGAGACAACAAAAAAAGACCCCTTAAAAAACCAAAACCCACTCCGAAGAGTGAGTGATGTTGGGGCTTTTCGGCTCCACTATTTCAAGAGTAGTCATCTTTGGACACTTTTGGACAGTTTTATCTATTCGTATTATGTCGTGTTTAAAGTCATTCGCGAACAAGAATAAACATCCACCGGACAATCCGGTGGTTTTTCATAGACGGGCAGATATTAGCCCTCTATTACTAGCCGCCCTCCTCTAGGGCGAATGCGGACCACCGCTTGCTTTTGTCCTTAGCTACCCGTAAACGGGTCTTCGTCGAAGTCGATTGTCAATTGGACAACCGCTTCGTCCTCCTTCAGTTGATTCCTGATGTATTCGGCTATTTTGGCCTTATTCTTGCCAGCCGTATCCACGTAATAGCCTCTACACCAAAATTCTCTGTTTCTGTATTTGAATTTCAGATTGCCCCATCTCTGATAAATTATCAACGATGATTTACCTTTTAGATATCCCACAAAACCAGAAACAGACATTTTTGGGGGAATCTCCACAAGCATGTGGATGTGATCGGGACAAACCTCAGCTTCCACAATTGTCACTTGTTTGAATTCGCAAAGTTTTCGAAGAATCTTTCCGATCTCCAATCTTTTTTCACCGAAGAAAGCTTGTCTTCGGTATTTGGGTGCAAACACTATGTGGTACTTACAGTTCCACACAGTATGTGCTAAACTATACTCGTCTCGAGGCATATGTCTCCTTTCATATTAACGCGTTGGTCCGCATTAATATTGTAAGGAGATTTTATTTTTGGGCAAAACTATAAGTTTTACCTCCTCCCCAGACTATCTGGGGGTTTTAACTCGCTCAGCCTTTGCAGGACTGGCTCAGACAATAAAAAGCCATCTTCTTGATGGCGTATATTAATAATTCTTTTTTATCGGTGCTTTCTATTTTCCAAAAAAGGTAGGTTGCGCACCACTAAAATTCAAAAAGAAAAGCAGTTTATAGTTTTGCTATACTAAATTGATATGGCAGTTCTAATGTTATAAGTATTTCATATACTTATGATAAGTGATATTATATAGGCATGTTTATAAATTCAGATGCTAAAGACAAATCCCTTAAAAACAACATCCTTGCTTTAGCGAAAGAAGCCACTGAAGCCAAAAAACTTGATGATATGGTCATCAATGCCACTTCTGGAACTTTAAAAAACGAAGATGGTTCTTTATATGTCTTTTCTGTAGTGGAAAAAGCCATGAATTCTTTATCCCCAAATGAAAAATATGCTTATGTCAATTCCGCAGGTACACCTGAATATAGAAATGCAGTAATTCAAAAAGTCTTTGGTAAATTTTTAGATGATATTAAGAAAGAATGTTATCTAGACGCTATTGCCACTCCTGGTGGTACAGGCGCGTTAAATCTCGCCTTTACCAACTATGTCGATAGAGGGGATGTTGTATTGTTCCCAAATCATATGTGGGAGAACTATTTGAACTGCGCAAAAGAGATGGAATTCATTCCTCAAACATATAAATTATTTGATGAAGAAGATAGATTTAATATCAAAGATATTTATAAACAGGTTAACGCTATCAAAACCCGTCAAAAACGCATCATGATATTAATCAATGATCCATGTGAAAATCCTACCGGTTTTTGTATGGTGGATGAAGACTATGACAACATTATCAAATTAGCAAAAGATAACCCTGGTGTTGATTTTGTGTTCCTTGTCGATATCGCATATATCGATTTTTGCAATACAAATACAGATATAGTAAGAAATCGTTTTGCGAAGCTCAAAGATTTACCAGATAACGCGGTGGCTTTGTTTGTGTTTTCTGGTTCTAAGTCATTTAGTTTATATGGCTACCGCATCGGTGCTTTATTAATCATGACCAAAGACGAAATAGAAGCCAAAGCGTTCGCGGAAGCAAGTAACTTCTCTTGTCGTGTAAAATGGTCCGCTGTCTCCACTGCCGGAATGAATGTAATTACTAAGTTAATTCTTAATGAAGAATATAACCGTGAATACGAAAAAGAAGTTAAATATGTTGTCTCAATGTTAGAAGAACGCAGCCTTGTTTTCTTAGAGGCCGCGAAAGAAGTTGGCTTGAAGGTTCTTCCATATAAAAGAGGATTCTTTATCTGTGTCCCTGTTAATAATCCAGAAGAGATAAGAAAAAAACTTATTGAAAACAAAGTTCACCTAATCTCCACTAAGAGCTGTTTGAGAATCGCTTTATGTTCAATGAATAAAAGTGAAGCAAAACGCTTACCAAAAATTATTAAAGATAGATTAAGCAAGCTGTGATTCTAATTCACGCTTCTTGGTCCTCATTATTATTTCAATAATAAGAACTATCAAATATATACTTGAAAATGGGCACAAAGAATAAATGCCCATTTCTTTTGATAACACTACTCCCACAACGCAACCAATAGAAAACATTATTATTACTGATAGATAGAATAATATTTTGCCTTTGTTTCTTTCGACAATGCTTTCAGAAAATAGTCTCATGTTATTTGTGCACATCGTGGATGTGTAATAGTAATCCATACAATGACGGAAAGCTTGGAACTGCATCGCCCCAGTAACAGATAAAATACAAACACAAACAAGATTCCAAGCGTCGTTTTGAGGACAAAACCCACATCCTAAGAATGAAACAAATAAAAGAACCAGAGTGAGAATATATTCATGTTTCCATTTCTGTGATAAAACAGTAATAACACATCCTAGGATGAAGAATATAATTGGTAAGAAGAACATCCATTCAATAGTCTGCTTGTCAATTAAATTGACAAATAGCTTAATTAAATTACCGGTTTGCATACTCGCAAAGACTCCACCACGAGTAATAAATGTATAGGCATCACAAAAGCCACCACAGAATGTGAGAAGCATAGCGATCACGATATGAACAAACGATTCTTTTTTCATTTTTTAAGATTCAAAGAACTACCAATAAATTCAAGAAAGACCGGATGTGGTCTATTAGGACGAGATTTGAATTCGGGGTGGAACTGCACACCCACAAAGAAAGAATGATTTTTAAGTTCAATCGTCTCAACAATATATCCATCTGGTGAAGTGCCACCAATCACTAAACCTTTGCTGGTTAGTAAATCACGATAATCATTATTGAATTCGTAGCGATGACGATGTCTTTCAGAAATAGTCTTTTGCTCATAACAACGACTAAGAACCGTACCATCTTGTACCAAACATGGGTAGGCACCTAGTCTCAATGTGCCACCTTTATTGATGTGGTCATTTTGATCTGGTAAAAAGTCTATGACTTTATGTTTGCTATTTTCATCAAATTCGCCAGAATTGGCATCGGCTAATCCGCAGACATGTCTCGCATATTCAATAACTGCAACTTGCATACCTAAACAGATACCAAAATATGGAACATTATGTTCTCTAGCATATCTAGCGGTAACTATCATGCCTTCAATACCTCTAGAACCAAATCCACCAGGAACAATAATGCCATCGATATTTTTAAATATTTCCTCAACATTATTCTCGTTGATGGTTTCGGAACTAATCCAATGTATTTTAACATGTGTGCGATATTGATATCCGGCGTGACGTAATGCTTCAGCAACAGATAGATAAGCATCGTGTAATTCTACATACTTACCAACAAGAGCAATATGGGTGGTAAATGGTCTAGCTTTGATACGTTCCACCATCGCTGTCCATTCTTTTAAATCCGGTTCTTCGGTTTTGATATTTAGTTCACGACAAACAACTTCTGAGAAATGCGATTTCTCAAGCATTAAAGGTGCTTCGTAAAGGTTTGGTAAAGTAATATTTTCGATAACACAATCCTTTTTAACATTGCAAAACATAGATATTTTCTCAAAAATAGACTCTTCTAATGGTTCATCACATCTCAAAATGATGATGTTTGGATTAACACCCATCCCTTGTAATTCTTTCACAGAGTGTTGTGTGGGTTTAGTTTTATGTTCTTCACTTCCATGTAGATACGGAACTAGAGTTACATGGATAAACAAAGAGTTCTCTCTACCTACCTCTAAAGATACTTGCCTGGCTGCTTCAATAAATGGTTGAGATTCAATGTCGCCAATTGTGCCACCTATCTCGGTGATAACAACATCGGCATTAGTTTTCTTACCTACGTTATAAATAAATCTCTTAATCTCATTAGTGATATGAGGAATGACTTGTACAGTACTTCCAAGATACTCACCCTTTCTCTCTTTGGTGAGGACATTCCAATACACCTTGCCTGTTGTCAGGTTGGAATATTTATTTAAATCTTCATCAATGAATCTTTCATAATGCCCTAAGTCAAGGTCTGTTTCCGCACCATCTTCAGTGACATAAACTTCACCATGTTGATAAGGAGACATTGTTCCTGGATCCACGTTGATATAAGGATCTAGTTTTTGCGCCGCAACTTTTAATCCTCTTGATTTCAATAAACGACCTAAAGAAGCAGCTGTAATACCTTTACCTAAACCTGAAACAACACCTCCAGTAACAAAGATGTATTTTGTTTTCATACACTTTTCCTCCTATTCCCACTCCACCGTTGCGGGTGGTTTTGATGTGATATCATAAACGACACGATTAATGCCTTTAATTTCATTAGTTATTCTAGAACTGATAATTTCTAATACGTCATATGGCACTCTAGTCCATGATGCAGTCATAAAGTCATCTGTAGTGACCGCTCTTAATGCTAAAGTGTAGCCATAAGTTCTGGCATCTCCCATCACTCCTACCGAACGAGTGTCGGTCAATACAGTGAAATACTGATTAGCCATTTTATCAATTCCGTGTTTTTTAAATTCTTCTCTTAATATTGCATCGCTATCTTGCACTAATTTAATCTTTTCTTCGGTTATTTCGCCAATAATTCTTACCGCTAATCCGGGACCAGGAAATGGCTGACGATAAGCAAGTTCCTTTGGAAGACCTAATTCAAGACCAATTTCTCTTACTTCATCTTTAAATAAATCGCGAATCGGTTCGATGATTTCTTTAAAACCGATGTCCTTAGGTAATCCTCCAACATTATGATGACTCTTAATAACAGCAGATGAATCCTTGCCACTTTCGATGACATCGGGATATATCGTGCCTTGAGAGAGAACATCAATATTACCAATCTTCTTCGCCTCTTCTCTAAACACTTCTATGAACTCACGACCAATAATCTTTCTTTTAGCTTCTGGTTCGCTGATTCCTTTTAACTCTTTAAAAAATCTTTCTTTTGCATTCACTCTGATGAGATTGATATCAAACTTTTCACGGAATAATTTTGTGACATAGTCGCCTTCGTCTTTTCTTAATAGTCCATGATCCACAAAAACACAGACGAGGTTTTTACCGATAGCGTTATGGAGAAGAAGGGCCACTACCGAAGAATCGAGTCCGCCAGATAACCCTAATAAAACTTTCTTTCCTGCTAGTTCTCTTTTATATTTCTCCATTGTTTGTTTTACAAAATCATCCATCTTCCAGTTAGGTTCACATTTACAAATATTAAAGATGAAATTACGTAATACTTGTTGGCCATATTCGGTATGGGTGACTTCGGGATGGAACTGCACTCCATAGAGGTTTCTAGAAACATCCTCCATCGCCGCACAAAAACAGTTGTTTGTGTAGGCAGTTATCTTAAATCCTTCCGGTAATTCTTTGACATAGTCAGTGTGGCTCATCCAACACACACTTTCTTCTTTAATGCCTTTTAGAAGGGTGCTTTCTTTTATAAAAAGAATGGTTTTACCATATTCGCTATTATTATCCGAAGAAGCAATTGTGCCTCCCGCTAAATAAGCTAATAATTGATGACCGTAACATATTCCTAAAATTGGTATTCCCAAAGAAAGAATGTCCTTAGAAAAATGAGGAGAATCGGGATTATAAACACTGTTGGGTCCGCCAGTAAAGATGATGCCTTTATAGCCATTTTCTTTTATCTCTTCAGCGGTGATTTTGTTATAGTTTTTAATCTCAGAGTAGACGGAAAAAGATCGCACTCTACGGGCGATTAATTGATTATATTGACCACCAAAATCAAGCACTAAAATCTTATCCATACTGATCTCTTATTTTTCAATAATCACTTTGATACCAAGCAAGTCTTTGTATTTTTCTAATACTGGTTTGACATAGGTAGTTAAAAATTCACTAACTTGTTCAGGAGCCCTACCTATATATTTTTTGGCGTCTAAATACTCTTTTTGTTTTTCGGGTGAGATATTTAAAATCTTGGATTCGCACATTCTTTCAAATAAATCGTTATCTAAACCTTCTTGTTTGATACGAGAAGAAGCTTCTAAAGATAATTTACGAATCTCTTCATGTAATTCTTGTCTATTTCCGCCTTCTTTTACTTTATCCATTAGGATGCTTTCAGTAATCATAAATGGAAGTTCTTTTTGAAGGTTCTTTTCAATGACTTTTTCATTCACCACTAAACCGTCGGTGACATTGATACAGAGATCCAATATCGCATCGGTCGCAAGAAAACCTTCAGGAATGACAATCCTGCGATTTGCGGAGTCATCTAAAGTTCTCTCAAACCATTGATTGCTCGCGGTGACATCACTATTAAGTGAATTAACGATTACATATCGGGATAAAGAAACAATTCTTTCCGAACGCATTGGGTTACGTTTATAAGGCATTGCCGAGGAACCAACCTGGTTTTCTTCAAATGGTTCTTCAATCTCTTTAAGATGCTGCAGCAAGCGAATATCGTTTGCCATCTTGCTCGCTGAAGTCGCAATACCGGAAAGAATGTTGTACACTCCACTATCAACTTTACGGCTGTATGTCTGTCCTGAAACCGGATAACATTCTTCAAATCCCATCTTCTTTGCAATGAGTTTATCTAATTTATTTGGAATGTCTTTGTCTTCAAATAGTCCCACAAAGGAAGCTTGTGTTCCGGTTGTTCCTTTACATCCTAATAACTTCAATGAAGTTAAGACATATTCTAAATCATTTAAATCCATCAAAAAGTCTTGAAGCCATAATGTCGCTCTTTTACCAACAGTAGTCGGTTGAGCGACCTGAAAATGGGTATAACCTAATGTTGGTAGTTCTTTATATTTATCAGAGAAGTCGCTTAATATCTTAATCAAATTAACTAACTTCTTTTTAAGAAGTTTTAATGCTTCTTTCATAATGATGATGTCTGTATTATCACCCACATAGCAACTCGTAGCGCCTAAATGGATGATGCCAGCCGCTTTAGGACATTGTTTTCCGTAGGCACGGATGTGACTCATCACATCATGACGAAGTTGCTTTTCTAATTCTTCAGCTTCTTCATAATTGATGTCATAGATGTGAGCCTTCATCTCCTCAATCATTTCTTTATTGATAACTGGCTTACCATCTTTCTTTAATCCTAATTCCATCTCGCTTTCCGCAAGGGCAACCCATAGTTTTCTCCATGTCGAGAATTTCTTGTCGGGAGAAAAAAGATACTGCATTTCTTTGGATGCATACCTTTCCGTAAATGGACTGACATAACGATCTTTATTTTCCATGTTATCACCTCTCAATATAGGCATCTCTATCCGCTCCAACGGACACTATTTTTATCGGACAATTTATCATTTTCTCTACAAATTCCACGTATTTTTGCGCATTTATAGGTAAATCTTCCCATTTTCTGACTTTAGAAATATCACATTTCCAACCCTCTAAATATTCATAGACGGGTGTACAATCTTCTAGTTGATATGGGAACGGGAATTCATCAATTTCTTGTCCGTTTAATTTATATTTGATACACACAGGTATCTTGTCCATATAAGAGAGAACATCTAATTTTGTTAATGCAATGCTCGTAGCATTTTGCACTTCCACACCATAACGAGTGGCGATAAGATCGATTGGCCCCACTCTTCTAGGACGACCAGTCTTCGCACCATATTCCATACCCGCTTCGCGAAGGAGGCTGGCTTTTTCACCATCCCACTCACAGACAAATGGTCCTTCGCCCACACAAGTAGAATAAGCTTTAACCACTCCTATAATCGTTTCAACATTTACACTTGCTAACCCTGATCCCAATGGGATAAAGGAAGCTAGTGTATTAGAGGATGTGGTATATGGATAAATTCCATAATCCAAATCTCTTAATGAACCGAGTTGTGCTTCAAAGAGTATACTCTTTCCTTCTTTTTCGGCTTTCTTTAACAATTTGCCGGTATCACAAATAAAGGGACGGAGTTTATTTATATATGTCTCACACCATTTTACGAGTTCTTCATATTCAATTGGTTTAGCGTGATAAACACCAGTAAGCGTTAAATCTTTCCATTCTAAAATATCTTTTATGTGTTCATAAAAATGTTTGGAATAGAGTAACTCCCCTATTAAAATTGTTTTCTTTTGATATTTATCAGAATAAAAAGGGGCAATACCTTGTTTAGTGGAGCCATACTTCTTATCTTTAAGTCTTTCTTCTTCTAAAGTGTCGAGAATCTTATGCCATGGGAATAATAAAGAAGCACGATCGCTAATCTTTAGATTGTTTTCATTAACTTCCACTCCACGACTTCTGAGATTTTCAATCTCTTCCCATAAACTTTCTGGGTCAAGAGCAACACCATTACCTAAAACATTAATTACGCCTTTTCTAAAGATGCCAGATGGAATGAGGTGAAGGGCGAATTTGCCGTATTCGTTAATTACTGTGTGGCCAGCATTGCCTCCTCCTTGATAACGGACAACATAATCATATCTTTTAGATAATAGGTCGACGATACGACCTTTACCTTCATCGCCCCAGTTAATACCGACAATCGCACAATTACCCATAAAGACACCTCTATAAAACGGAGAACAATATTTCGCGATAGCTTGGATATGGCCAAACTGTCTCTGGACATAAAGTCTCTGCCTCATCAATCTTGATTCTTAATTCATTCATCACTGGGATAATGTAATCTTTGATGAACATTGCTTTGCTGCCATTCTCTTCTTTAGAAGAGTCATTTATTAATGTCTCTAGTTTTTTCACTAAACATTTCGATTCTTCAATCACATTAGTTAGTGTTTTAAGCACTTCTTCTTCATATTTATATTTCATATTTGGAAGAGCTTCTTTTTTATTTAATAAAGAAGTAGCCACTTCATTTGAATAACAACTTATCGCGGGAAGATAATTCTTATTAACCATCTCCACCATCGTGCGGGCTTCAATTAATGATGTCTCTGAATAATTCTCTAAAAGGATAGAGCATCGAGCCTGTAATTCTTCTTCAGAGAACACTCCGATAGAAGTTAGCATATCAACATTCTTCTTAGCCACTAAATGTGGAAGAGCGTCAGGTGTGGTTTTTAAATTATATAATCCGCGTTTCTCTGCTTCTTTCACCCATTCATCACTATAACCATTACCATTAAAGATGATGCGCATATGAGCCTCTGCTTCTCTTTTAATGAGTTTGACGATTGCTTCTTCGTTACATCCTTTTTCAAGTTCATCCGCAAATCCTGCTAGTACACTAGCAACTGAGGAATTAAGCATAATGTTTGCGCACGCAATGGAATTGGATGAACCAAGCATTCTTAATTCAAATTTATTGCCTGTAAAAGCAAATGGAGATGTTCTATTACGGTCGGTTGAATCCCTCATAAAAGCGGGAATAGAAGCAACACCTAAATCGAGATAATTCTTCTTATTCTTCTCATTGAGATCAATGGAGAATAGAGCATTAGTCAATTCTTCGCCCAAATAGACGGAAACAATCGCTGGAGGCGCTTCATTAGCCCCTAATCTAAAGTCATTGCCCGCAGTGGCAACACTGACCCTAATTAAATCCTGATATAAATCAACGGCTTTGATGACCGCTGTTAAAAATAGATAGAAACGTAAATGTTCTTCTGGAGTCTTGCCTCTAGCTAATAAATTGATACCCGTATCAGTGGATATAGACCAGTTATTATGTTTGCCAGAACCATTGACACCAGCAAAAGGTTTCTCCGCTAATAAACACACTAAATCGTGTTTTCTAGCCACTTTTTGCATGATTTCCATAGTTAACTGGTTGTGATCGGTTGCAATATTACAACTCTCGTAAATGGGTGCTAATTCGTGCTGTGCTGGAGCAACTTCGTTATGCTCAGTCTTCGCTGGAATACCAAGTCTCCATAATGTTTCATTAAGTTCAATCATGAATTTTTGGACACGTGGTTTAATTGCTCCAAAATAATGGTCATCAAGTTGTTGGCCTTTTGGTGATGGCGCACCAAATAATGTGCGACCACATAGAATTAAATCTTCTCTTTGTTTATAAACTTCTTTATCAATTAAGAAGTATTCTTGTTCGGGGCCAACACAAGGAATAACTCTAGAAGCTTTTACCCCTAGAAGCTTCATTATTCTCATGGCCTGTTTATTTAAAACAGACATAGAACGAAGTAAGGGCGTCTTTTTATCGAGAGCCTTACCATCAAACGAACAAAACGCTGTTGGAATACATAATGTATTATCTTTGATAAAGGCATAGGATGTTGGATCCCAAGCTGTATAGCCTCTGGCTTCAAATGTAGAACGAAGGCCACCAGAAGGGAAACTAGAAGCATCAGGTTCGCCTTTAATTAATTCTTTACCGGAGAATTCATTTATCGCTAAGCCTTTATCGTTAAAGGCAATAAAGCCATCGTGTTTCTCGGCTGTTACACCAGTCATTGGTTGAAACCAATGGGTAAAATGAGTGGCGCCCTTACTAACCGCCCAATTCTTCATCGCTACCGCTACCGCATTAGCGACTTCTTTATCGAGTTCTTGGCCTTGAGTGATAGCTTCTTGTAACTTTTGATAAATTTCTGTCGATAAAGTGGCTTTCATCACTCTACGATCAAATACATCTGAGCCAAACAAGCTCTCTAAATTCTCAGCCATAGTATTTTTCTCCTTGTTGTTTTATAACAACATCACATAGGAGTATTTTAAATACTTTATTATATAAAATCAAATACGTATAATATTATGGTAATCATACATTTTTTGTATGATAGGAGGACCATATATGGATGTTCGTACTCTATATTATTTTGTTACTATCGCCGAAGAATTAAATATCACCAAAGCTGCCGAAAAACTCTGTATGAGTCAACCTCCATTAAGTAATCAGATGAAAATGTTGGAAGAAGAATTAGACACAGTTCTCTTTATAAGAGGTAAAAGACATCTTCAATTAACTGAATCTGGAAAACTATTATATAGACACGCAAAAGAGATTCTGTCTCTTGTTAATAAAACGGCCGAAGAAATCAAAGCTATGGGCAAAGGTATCCATGGAAAGATTTCTATTGGCTTAGTAGAAGGTAGCGCACCAATTATTGCGGCGCCTTGGATTGAAGAATTTTTAAAACAACATAGAAATGTTGAATTTACCATTGTCGATGGTAACAGCGATGAACTAATCACTAAACTTAGAAGTGGTCTTATCGATTTAGCGGTCATCACTTCTCCCTGTGATAATACATTGTTAAATAGTTTTAAAGTTGGACAAGAAAAAATGAACGCCTTCATGAGTAAGAATCATCCTTTAGCCAGTCTTCCGGGCAGCACAATTGATTTAGCAATGCTTAAAGATGTGCCTCTCATCGTCCCGACCAGAGAATCCACAAACACAATGATTTATAAATGGTTTAAAGAAAAGCATCTTGAGCCAAACATTGTTTGTAAAATGGATAACTACTTAGACGTTGCCGCATTGGCGGGTAGAAATATTGGCGTAAGTCTATTCCCTAAAACCGCCTATATTAACAATCCAGAAATCGTTGTTAAAGAAATAGAAAATCCTGCAAGATATATAGAGTATTTATTTGTTTGGTTAAAAAACAAACCGCTATCATTACTCAATGAAGCGTTCATTGATCATGTTAAATTTTCAGTAAATATTTAAATATGGTCTCGACCCAACTTCATCCGCTCAAAGACCATTTCAAATCATTCCCCAGCGGTCACACTGCTGAAACCAGTATCTTATTAGTGATGGCCACACTACTACCATTCCATCCATATTATGTCGTGTTTTGAGGCTGTCGCGAGCGGCCAAAACGAACTATTTTTGAGCGTGGAGGCAGGACTGGCGTGGGGCGCATTACAAGCTGCAGCCTGGTATTTGCTTAAGTATGGCGCGAAAGCTTGTCTATGGGCTTGTTTGATAGCTTTAGATGAGTCTGGGCGCGGAGCTTAAGCAGCAAGGGCGGCAGGCTGGGCGGTTAAGGAAGGCTATATATTTATATATAAGGTGAGGTAAGTAAGTATTAATTGCTTATAGAGTAGATGAGTAAATAAGTTGTTCTATATATATGGGAATAAGTAAGTGAAAAGATATATATGACTAATATTTTTTTATAAGGGCGGGGAGAGAAAGAAAGTAATAAAAAAGATCTATGAGTGAGTGAGATAGATCTAATTTATATATGTTTGTAATTATCTGGGTGGTTTATTGAGAATAGGTGGTTTTGGTCTATTAAGAATAAATGAGTTTAGATAATTACAATTCGGTGTAGTTGTTTAAGTCAATCCATTCTATTTTGTCTAAATCGACCTATCCTAATTATGTCGTGTTTTGAGGCTGTCGCGAACTGCCTATTTCAGACAACAAAAAAACTACTCGCGAGAAAAAATAAAAGGAGGTTTTAATGTTATAACTTAGTGAAAGAATTGGCGCGAGTAGTTAATTTAGGAAGTAATTATGTTTCGTAGGACGTATTCCCAAGGCCCTGTCTCCAATATAACATACAGTAACTTTTTTCTAATTCTGGTGCTTTTTAGAAATTTTGTGTAATTAATATATTTATATATTAACTTTTTTTCATTTAAGCCTGGTTTTTAAGCTCACGACCATTGATTTCACAGAGAGACAAAACATCAAAAGCTAAGTATTTGCTAGGTCTAATGAGTTCTGCTTGCTGGTGGGCTTGTTTGGTAGCTTAAATTTAGTCCTGGGAGGCAAGTCGTTCGTTACGAAGAGGTCGTGGGGTTCGAGGTATAAAACAAAAGCCCTCTTACGAGGACTTCTTTCGTGTTTGTCGGATAAGTCAATTTGTCCAACTTTGGATAAGTGACTTTGGACGACTACAATTGTGTACTTAGATGGTGGATCTAATGGGATTCGGACCCACGACCTCCTCGTTGCGAACGAGGCGCTCTCCCAACTGAGCTATAGACCCATTGCCTATTAATATTAATAATATTTATCTAAAAAATCAATTAATAGAATTATTATCTAAATGTCCTTTTATTCACCCATCTCACAAAGTAAAATTATTGACACATGAAAAAAGTACAACGACATATTGCAGTTATAGACTTAAAAGCCTTCTACTCTTTTGTAGAATGTGTTGACCGTGGACTTGATGCTTGGAAAACCCCTTTAGTAGTCGCTGATAAAGATAGAGGAAAGAACACGATTGTTTTATCTGTTTCTCCTTATTTAAAAGCTAGAGGCGTTCCTTCTAGATTAAGGATTAGAGACTTACCTAAAGGTTATGACTATATCTATGCTGTTCCTCGTATGGAGAGATATATTGAGAAAAGTGCCGAGGTAGTCAAAATCATGATGGAGTTTGTCAGTGAAGAAGATATCCATGTCTATTCTATTGATGAAGCTTTCTTAGATTTAACAAGTTATCTAGATTATTATCATCAAACCCCACTACAACTGACTTCCTTAATTATTAAGACAATAAGAGATAGAACAGGATTACAAGCTACCGGTGGTATCGGTGATAATTTCTTCTTAGCCAAAGTAGCGTTAGATATCTACGCGAAACACGAAAAGAATGGTATCGCAATCATGAGACAAAACGATATCAAAGAGAAACTATGGCCCATCACTCCATTAACCAAAATATGGGGAATTGGTGAAAGAACTGCTGCAAAACTCAACTCTTTAGGCATTTTTACCGTTGGAGATTTAGCGAATTCCAATCGTGATTTTATCCATCAATACTTCGGCATTATCGGTGATCAATTAGTGGATCACGCGAACGGCATTGATGAATCGGATATCCATGAAGTATATGTTCCTAAAACTACCAGCCTTTCTTTAGGACAAGTATTGTTTAAAGATTTTAACAAAGAGAATGCAGTCACCATTATAAGAGAGATGTGTGATGACTTATCTCATCGTTTGAGAAACGAAAACAAGCAGACGGAAGTGGTATCCCTATATATCGGATATTCCAAAGATACAATGGGTGGCTTCTCTCGTCAGATGTCTTTATTGCAAGCTACTGATGATACAGAAGAATTATTTAACGCTTTAATGGAAATCTATCATAATCATATAGAGGACTTTCCTATTAGGAGGATAGGTATCAATTTCGGTAAATTATCAACATCAGGTTTTAAACAGATAGATATGTTTGGCGACGCGAAAAAAGAAAAGCATAATCACGAACTCAATAAAACCATGGATCGTTTAAAAGATAAATACGGGAAGAATATATTATTAAGAGCGAGTGCATTAACCGAAGATAGCACCGCTATAGAGAGACATAATCAGATAGGAGGACATCGTAAATGAGTGATCGTGGAATGAAAAAATGGGCGCCTTATAAAACCCTTAATGAACAATGGTCAACATTAGAAGAACTCCATAAAAATGAAGAGAGAGTAGAAAAGCCCACTATCAGTAACGAAGTCGCAGAAGAGATTAATGATAAACTCGTTAATTATAATGGTGAAGAATTAGAGTTCTACTACTATAAAAACGGAAGAATCTTAAAAGAGAAAAGCACCATTAAAAAGATTGACGCCATGGAACGGAAAATCTATTTAACCAATGGGGTAAAGATTCTACTTAAAGATTTGGTTGGTCTGAAATAATATATATATATAATTAATATAGATAGTTTCTAGATAGAAAAACTATAAAGGAGGGGATTTAAATATATGAAAAAACTATTGTTATTATCTCTTGCATCTTTCTTGCTTTTGTCCTGCTCCTCCGCAAAACCTATTATAGAAAATAAGACTTTTGAAAACATAAAGTTAGGCCTTTTAAATGAAATCAATAATGATAATCTCGACAAGATAAATAAAGAAGCGATTGAACAAGGTATTTATAAACCGATGTATCGCTTAAGAAACTATAATTTATCGAGAGTGGTTTATCCATTTAAGACCACAAAATTAACTGCTAAAGCAATCGATTTAAATAACTTAATCTTTTTAAACGAAAGAATTAAAGCAAACGATAAGAATGATTTAATAAATCAAAACTTCACCACAAAAGAAGAGGCTGTCAATTATTTATCTTCTAAAGGATATACATTTAAAAATAGCACCACTCTTCCTATCACAGGAACTGAGAAAATGGAATTTTTTGGTTCTTTCTTTGTTGAAAATTTAATGAGAAGAAAACTATTTATTGAACAGACAGATGGTAGTTATACTAACGATTTAGCGGTATCCTTAGAACCATCAACAGAAAACGGAAAGGCTGGTTATCTATTAACAATTAAAAACGATGTATTTTGGAAAAATACCGATGGAAGTAATGTTAGAAAAGTTGTTTCTGATGATGTCATTAATCATGATTATTATCCAGCAAAAAAAGATACAATCACTGAAGTTATTAAAAAGGGAGAAAACTCCATCTTCTTTGTTACCAATTCAAACAAGAATATCGAAGATATCAAAAAGGAGATAATTAATCGCTTTAATATCCCTTCTCCTGAGATTGACAATTATTATAACCAAGATAACTGCACGATAACTGAGCAAGAAAATGGTTATAGTGTTGCCATTTCTAATCTCACGTTTAATTATCAAATTAATAATCAAGAAGCCGACTTTGATTATGTTGGGGCAACAAGTGATGTTGATGAAATCTATTATATTCAAGATCGTCTATTTGAAACGGATTATACATATGGTTTCACATTAAATAATGAAGGTGGCAACGATGCTTATAAGAAAGCTTTAGATAATGAATATTTTAGAAAGGCTCTTTTGGCTATCTTATCTCATAACAAAATAAAAGAATTATCACATTATATGTCTTTATATAAAGGTGCTTATGACAAATTAGATTATCGTTTTAATGCTACCAATCAAACAAATCCAAATTTAGAAGCTATAGACATTAAAGAAGGATTAGAAGAATCGAAAGCATTATTTGAATTAGCCAAACAAAATGGGCTTGCTAATAAGCAAATAGAAATTTACACAATAGATGAAACTAGAGCCGATCACAAAGAAGCAAAATTAGACTATTTAGAGGATTCCTTTAAAGAAGTCTTTGGTGAGATGGTGACAATTGAGTGCAAACAAGTTCCTGAAGACTATTATTCAACATACAATTACTACGACAGCATCTATCTAAGAAACAGCAAGAGTGATTTCTATAAGGAAATACAATTGGATGGTTTTTATTTCCCAATAGAAAGTAACTATATTAAAGAAGCATTATCTCAATAACTTATTATATTATAAATAAAGAACACATAAGTGTTCTTTTTTCTTATTCTATATCAATTCTTTGATCTTGATATAATTCGCTATTCATGATTTCTGGTTGTTCACCAGTAAAGGCTTTCGCGGCCTCTTCATCACCTTGTAATTGCCACATGAACCACGCGGTTGTATATCCATCAGCGGCATAACTAGTCTGTCCGTGTTCATATCCAGTTTTTCTCGCTAAACATTTAGGTGAGGTAATCTTATCAAACATTCTATTTAACGCGGCTATCGGACTGACGGTTTCTATTTCAAAAGAACCTTTCGTACCCGCCACCATGAGGATGGGTTGGGTAATCTTGGTTAAATCATAAGGCCAATTTAATCTCTCGCATAATTCTTCGTGTGCAGGTGATAAAGCTACACCTGTTTTAATCATATTGCTATGTGAGACATTTGTTAAAACATTAAACACGGATGTTCCACCTTGTGAATGACCGGTGACACCAATATTATCTAAATCTATCTTTTGATAGAATATGGAGTCCTTATTATTATTTAAATCCATTAAATAAGATAATGTAGTATTGCTCGATGTGCCTGCCCATGTATTTTTATCTTCATTCGCTCCAACAACAAAACCATAACTAGCCCAATGTTTAAATAATGGATAACAAGTACTGCCTTTTACACCAGTGCCTGTAGAATAGAGAATAACAGGATATTTCTTATTACTTTCCTTAATCTCTTCCGGATAATAATATGTGAATTTCTTCATTGGGTTTGGAGCATCAAATGTGCAAGAATCCACCGCAAAATCCCCGTTTTTTAAATAATTTTCTTCTATTTCACCACCAGTTGGGGTTCTCGATTGATAATTCTCAGGAATAGTAGGAAAAATCACTGGAGTTTGGGAGGATGATTCTCTTTCACTACTACTAGAATTATTCTTATTAGAACAACTGGTAATAAGAACACAAGATAGCATTAATATAATTGGAATAATCTTTTTCATAACTAACAAAATAATCTCATGAAATCATATTATTTTCAATAATATAAAAAGCACAACCATATGGCTGTGCTTATTAGTTTAATCAAAGATTAGTGCTCTTGATCTTTCTTAAGAACTTCATCCATTCTCTTTAAGTCGTTTTCATCGACCTCATAGATATAAGGAATGTTTCTTTCTAATTCGTTATAATCAAGACCAAATCCAGCAACAAATCTATTCTCATTCATCGTATATCCGACAAAGTCAATGGGAACTTCTACTTCACGAGCGACCGCTTTATCGATTAATGTGCAAACATACACTTTCTTTGCCCCATGATGTTTGATGTGCTCCACAAGGAACTTCATGGAATAGCCAGAATCGATAATGTCTTCGACAATAATTACTGTTCTATTCGCACAATCGAAGGAGACGTCTCTTAATAATCTAACGTTATTAGTCCTTGTCGTTCCGCTATAAGAAGAAATACGGATGTAATCAGTATAAATAGGACGTTTGATATATTTCATGACCGTAATCATGAAGTTCATCGCTCCATTCATAACACCCACTACCAAAGGTATCTTCTCTTCATCGGCGATTTTTTCTTCGATTTCCGCACCGATTCTTTGGCAGAGTTTTTCAATCTCTTGTTCGCTTAATATAATGCGTTTCATGAGGTTGTCCTTTATTGTTCTTTAGTAATCTCTTCAATAAATGCTTGGTGAGTTTCTGATAAGGAAATACCATCTTCTAGAGAAACGATAATTCTAGAGAATAATGGGACTAAAGAGATGACTTCAATCTTATCGCTCTTCTTGCTTTCCACTAATGGGATAGAGTCAGTAATAACTAATTTATATAGATGTGATTTATTGATTCTATCAACAGCATCTAAAGATAAAACACCATGTGTAACGGCAGCGTAAACCCTCTTCGCTCCTAATTCGATTAATTTATCGACTGCGAGTAATAATGTACCGGCGGTATCGACAATATCATCTACGATGATACATGTTTTATCTTTCACGTCACCAACAATAGAGAAAATCTCTGCTTGATTTGGTTTAGGGCGACGTTTATCGATAATCGCTAAAGGAGCGTTTAATTTTTCCGCTAACTTAGAAGTTCTCACTAATCCACCATGGTCAGGGGAGACACAAACGACATCTTTAAGATGTAAGTTTTTGAAATAACGATAGAACATCGCCACAGGAGAAACATCATCAACAGGGATGTTGAAGAAGCCAGTAATTTGGGAAGCATGTAAATCGCTTGCCACAATACGATTGGCACCAGCAGCGGTTAACATATCAGCGACTAGCTTCGCACTGATTGGTTGACGAGGCTTTGCTTTTCTATCTTGTCTAGCATAGCCAAAATATGGCATGACACAAGTAATTGATTTAGCGCTTGCTCTCTTACAAGCATCGATACAAATTAATAATTCCATTAATCTTTCAGTCACAGGAGAGCAGGTAGATTGGATAATGTAGACATTATCGCCTCTAAATGATTTTTTACCAGTGAATAAGATTTCACCATCAGCAAAGTGTGTTAATTCGGTTGGAAGAACTTCCACACCAATAGTCTTAGCTATCTCGATAGCCATATCGACGTTAGCGGTTAAGGAAACGATTTTTAATCTGTCGTGCATAATAATTATTTTGTTCCTTTCACAGTACCAAATATTCTATCACCACAATCACCTAAACCTGGGCAAATGTAAGCATTTTCATTTAATTCTCTATCTAAAGCACCGATATAAAGTGGAATATCGGGATAATGTTCACAAAATGCTTTAACACCTTCAGGAGCGGCGATAATACAAATAAAGGTAATCTTTTTTGCGCCGTGCTTTTTAAGCATTTTAACGGCATCGATACCGCTACCACCAGTTGCAAGCATTGGGTCGATAAGATAAACATCCATCGTATCGATATCAGCAGGAAGCTTACAGTAATATTCTACTGGTTCTTTAGTCACTTCGTCACGATATAAACCGATATGACCACAAGTCGCACCAGGAACTAAGTCTAACATACCATCAGCCATACCTAAGCCTGCTCTTAAAATTGGAACGAAACATAAATGTTTACGATCCACCACAGGTTGTAATGTCTTTTCGATAGGTGTTTCGATTTCTACCATCTTAGTATTAAGATGTCTTAAAGCTTCATAACCCTCAAGAATAGAGACTTCTTTAACAAGAACCTTAAATTGATTGGTTTTTGTATTTTTATCTCTTAATTGGGTGATTTTGTGTGTAATTAAAGGGTGATCTAAAACAATGACGTTTTTGTATTGGGATATATCAATAGCCATATTATTCACCTTCTTTTGGTTGTTCTTCTGCTTGTTCAGCTTCTGGTTGCGGTTCTTCTTTATTCTTACCTAAGTGAGTAACAAAGTTCACGATGATACCAAGGATTAAAGCACAAGCAACTTCAGTAATGGTGATTGTGCCACTATTACCTAAGACGATATTAAGTGTAAATCCACCAACACCAGCAATTAAGATAACGGAAACAACGAATAAGTTTCTATTGTCACCTAAGTCAACTTTTTGAATCATCTTTAAGCCAGAGACAGCGATAAAACCGTATAAAGCGATGCATACACCGCCCATAACACAAGATGGAATTGTTGATAAGAATGTGGAGAATGGTAATAAGAAACTTAACACAATAGCGAGGATAGCGGTTGTGAAGATTGTTCTAATAGAAGCATTGCCAGAAATAGCTACTGTACCAACAGATTCACCATAGGTAGTATTTGGACAGCCACCGAATAAAGCACCAGCAGCACTACCAACACCATCGCCTAATAATGTGCGGTGTAAACCAGGTTCTGTTAATAAATCTCTACCGATGATAGAACTTAAGTTCTTGTGGTCAGCGATGTGTTCCGCAAAGACGACGAAGGCCACTGGAACATAAGCAACTGCAATTGTGCCTAAATAAGCACCGAAGTTGCCACCCGCGAAATCATAATTACCACTAAAGGCTGTTAAGAATGTGAAATCTGGACACCAGCCACCGACGAATTTGTCCCAACCAGCAGATTTAAATAAATCAAAATTAATAACTTTTAAAGCATCGTTATCAGCACCATAGCCAATTGCGCTGAAGATAGCGGCAACTGCGTAACCTGCTAAGATACCGAAGATGAAAGGAATCATCTTGGAGAATTTCTTGCCATAGACGGAAACAATGATGGTTGTGAATAATGTGACAAGACCGCAAACTAAAGCGACCCATGAATTAACACTGCCAGATCCGTTACCAGTGAATAAATCACCAATCGCATTGCCAGATAAAGATAAACCGATAATTGCCACTGTTGGACCGATAACTACCGGAGGCATAATCTTATTAATCCATTTTGTACCAGCGAATTTAACAATTATAGCTAAAATCACATAAACAAGACCTGCTAAAGCAGCACCGATGATAAGACCTAAATAACCGACGGACATAGAAACGCCACCAGCAAAGGCCGCAAACATACTACCCAAGAAAGCAAATGAGCTACCTAAGAAAACAGGGCTTTTGAATTTTGTAAAAAGTAAGTAAACAAGAGTGCCAACGCCTGCGCCTAATAAAGCGGCAGATTGACTCATTGTAGCACCGGTAACACCATTGACGATTGCAGGAACCGCAATAGTAGCAGCCATGATGGCGAGAAGTTGTTGTAAAGCAAAGACAATCGTTTTACCCCAACCTGGTTTGTCTTCAACTTGATAAATCAAATTTGTTTGAGACATAAGTTCATCCTCCTAATTAAAAAAAATACTCGACACTAAGGACGAGTTACTTGAGACACTGATTTATAGGGAAGAGGAATTGAGAAGCGACACCACCCTTATGGAATGTAATTTCCATGGGAATGAAGCACTTTCTCTTCGTCATAAATCAACACCTATTGTAAATATTTTAGACAAAAATAAAATTAATAACAACTATTAATTAACACTATTTTTAAAAAAATTTTATTTTTTTATAGATTATAGAGAATAGGAAAAATAAACTACATTTTTGACATTTAAAAAGAAGAAGATAATTATCTATCTTCTCTAAAGTAGTTAACTCCTAATCCTGCCGGTGGTTGTGTCTCTCTCTTATTAAATAAAGAGATTATGATAAGCACGACAATCGTGACAAAATAAGGAATCAATTTAATGATTTCACTCGCGGCTCCTGCTGCACGAATAAAACGTGGTAATTGATAGAAGGCGGCGAAGATAAATGATCCACCGATAGCGATGCCCGGATTCCAGATGGAGAAGATGACTAAGGCCACCGCTAACCAACCAAATGCTTCAATATTAAACTCTAAAGCGCCGTTGTTCATGACCATCAAATAATATAACCCACCTAAACCAGAGATGCAGGATCCGATCAATGTGGCAATATATTTAAACATTGTGACATTAACACCACTCGCGTCAGCAGTGCTGGGATTTTCACCAACCGCTCTTAAAGAGAGGCCAACTTTTGTTTTTTTGAGAACGATTAAAGCTGCTACTGATATAGCAATACCTAAATAGAACATAAATCCGTAAGAGAGGAATAATTGAGTAAACCAATTAGATTCCACAAAACTCTTTGGGAAAATCGTTTGATAATAATTCGCGGATATAATTGAAAAACCTTCATTACCAGTAATGTTACTAACAAAAGGAAATACACCTGCGCCTAATGTAGTAATCGTTAAACCGGTTACGTTTTGATTACATTGTAATGAATCAACCAAGAAACAATATAACAAACCTGTAATGCCTGCAAATAATAAGCAGAATAATAACGGCATAAAGATCGCCATAAACCCATTTGCGTTACTCGCGCCTCCAATGGAAGATAAATATATCTTCGCACCAACAACCGCACCTGTCGCGCCTAAGCACATAATACCAGGAGTGCCCATATTTAAATGACCGCTCTTCTCGGTGACAATCTCACCTGTAGAACCGAAGAGGAATAAAATCATGATGCGGATAACGCCTCTAATGTATGTTACAAACATTATTTACTCTCCTCCATTTCCTCAGGTTTTTTCTTTTTTCTTAAGAATGGTAATTTAATATCGACTCTAAAGTTCACAAAGAAGGTGCTAACAATAATTAATAAGAAGAAGATACCAGTTAAAACATTGCCGATTGTGGATGAATAACCAATCCACGCGGCTGCATTACTACTACCTGTAGAAACAAAGGCGACTAAGAAGGAATAAACCACCATCAAAGGAACATTGAATTCACCTAACCAAGCGACCAAAATCGCGGTAAATCCCCGGCCTCCTGCTAAAGTTGCGGTAACAGTATGACTACTACCAGCCACCATTAAGAAACCAGCGACACCCGCAATTGCACCAGATAAGATTAAGGTACGAATAATAACGGATTGAACATTGATGCCCACATATTTAGCGGTATTTCTACTACCACCGACAACTGCTAGTTCATAACCATGTTGCGAGAATTTTAAATATGCCCATGCCACACTAGCAAGTCCACCGATGATAATGACATTAATCAAATAACTATTACCGATTTTACTACTACCGATTTGTTTGATGAGAGGTAACCACCCTTCGTGATTGGTGTTATTAATAACACCTAATACGTTACTACCAGATGTGGACCAGGCAACAACACAAGCAGCTACGATACCCATCGCAATATAGTTCATCATTAAGGTAAACAGTGTTTCATTCGTGTTAAATCTAGCTTTAAAGAAAGCGGGAATAAATGACCAAGTAGCGCCAAAGATAACAGCCATGATTAGTTCGATAATAATCGCGAGGAAATTAGGAACATGAGGGGCGATAAATTTCAAAGCGATTAAACATCCTAAAGCGCCCATCAAAACTTGACCTTCCGCACCGATATTCCAGAACTTCATTTTAAATGCTGGTGTTAAACCAACAGCGATAAGGAATAAAATGCCAGCTTCCCATAATAATTTGATGAATGTTTTCGCGCTTGAGAAAGTTCCCTGCATCATATATTCATAGAATTTTCCGAAGCTTCCTGGTTTAACTAAAGAAGATAAGATACCACATACGAGTAAGGCAAAAATGATGAAACTTACTTTGATGAGAATTCTCATCCATAATTTCATTTCTGGACGACGATTGATTCTAACAATTCTTTCCTTTTCCACGATGATTATGCCTCCTCGTGCTTGGTCATTAATAAACCAATCTCGTCTTTAGTGATATTTCTCGCATCTACGATGCCAGTAATTCTTCCATCGCATAAGACTAATATACGATCGCATAAAGCGATTAAGACATCTAAGTCTTCACCGACAAACACCACCGCTATACCTTTGCGTTTTTGTTCATCTAACAAGTTATAAATCAAGTAAGAGGAGTTAACATCTAATCCACGAACTGGATAGGCCGCCATAAAGACTTTAGGGGCTAGATTAATTTCTCGACCCACCAAAACCTTTTGCACATTACCACCAGATAATTTAGAAACATTAATCGATGTATTAGGTGTCGCTACGCTTAAATCTTTAACAATCTTTTCTGCAACATCTTTCGGTTTCTTTCTATCAACAAAACCACCTTGTCCATGACGATAAGATCTCAGCATCACATTATCGACAAGACTCATGTTGCCAACTAAGCCCATGCCGAGACGATCTTCAGGAACGAAACTAACTCTTATTCCTAAACCTCTAATCTCTTTAGGGTTCTTACCTTTTAAGTCAACGATTTCATCTTTATTAAATAAGACCATTTCATCATTCACTAGTTTAGAAATTTGCTTGTTATTCATGCCTTGGAAAGATACGGGGGTGCCATCCTCATAATGGAAAGCACCTTGTTTGGCTAATTCTTTAATTCTTTTAAGAGTCTTGTGGTAGAAGGTAACGGGTTTATTTTCTTTAGGGTTTTGGAAAATAACTTCACCATTCTCATAAGGTCTTAAACCTTGAATAGATTCTAACAATTCCTTTTGCCCACTACCAGAAATCCCTGCAATTCCAAGGATTTCTCCACTTTTTACTGTAAAAGTCGCATCTTTAATAGCGTATCTACCATCATTGTTTTTCACAAAGATGTTTCTGACAAATAAACGATCTTCCACATTTTTGGGTTCTGATCTATGGATTTGTAGATCAACTTTTTCACCCATCATCATCTCTGTTAATTTCTTTTCATTAGTTTGACTAGTTTTTACAGTAGCGACGTGGGTGCCTTTTCGGAAGATAGCAACTCTATCGCTTATTTCCATAACTTCATTAAGCTTGTGAGTAATAATTACGATAGACTTACCATCTTTTTTCATGTTTCTGACAACATCAAAAAGTTTTCTAATTTCTTGTGGTGTTAAAACAGCAGTTGGTTCATCCAAAATAAGGATATCAACACCACGATATAATACTTTAATAATTTCCAATGTTTGTTTTTCAGAAACACTCATGTCATAAACCTTTTTGTTAAGGTCTATTTCAAAGCCATATTTATCACACATATCTTTGATATGTTCAATTGTTTCTTTTATAGTGAATTTTTTAATATGACCCTTTTCATCTTTAATGTCTATGCCGTTTCTTTCCGCATAGCGAATATTGTCTTCTTTAGTTAAACCTAAGACCACATTTTCCGCCGCGGTAAAGACATCAACTAATTTGAAGTGTTGGTGAACCATTCCAATGCCGTGTCTTAATGAATCGCGAGGAGATTTTAGCACCACTTGTTGACCATTAATAAAAACGCGTCCTTCCTCAGGAGTATAAATTCCTGCAATAACATTCATCGCACTAGTCTTGCCAGAACCATTTTCTCCCAAGATAGAAAGAATCTCGCCTTTATAAAGTTCGAGATTAACATCTTTATTAGCCACGACCTCACCAAAGGTCTTAGTTATGCCTTGTAGTTCAATTACTTTTTCAACATCCATTTTCTTATAGAAAAGGGGCAGGAAACCCTGCCCCGTGTTTTAAAAATTATTTGAGGATTGTGATACCATCGATATCGACATCGAAAGAAGGAGCACTTCTAAATTCGGATTCATGATAGTAACCATTTTCAAGGAATTTAGTGCCTTCTGGATAGTCATATGTATATTGCTTATTTGGAGCAACACTAGCTTCGGTTGGAGCAGCACCATTAACGGTGAATGTATCAACATCAAAGACGTGTCTTGTACCATCGATGAGTTCTTGTTTAATAGCGTTAACTTTAGCAGCTGTACCTTCAGCGCAGTTAGGACTGAAGTCGGTTAATTCAACACCACCGGTAGCAAATGAACCAACGTAATCTAATTCAACATCTTTGCCTTCACATCTATTGTTGATGACGTGTTCATAATATGGTTGCCAATTGATTCTAGAAGAAACCAAGAATGTATTTGGACAATGTGACAATGTACTTCCGTTATAAGAAACGTTTGGAATACTTGCAGCTTCACAAGCGTTAGGTGCACCATAGCTATCAGCGTGTTGAGAAATCAATGTCGCACCACGGCCGATTAATAATTCAGCACCGGTTCTTTCAGCGTTTTCATCATACCAAGAAGAAGTGAATGTAACTTCCATTGTGGCGTTTGGAACGACGCTTCTAACGCCTAAGAAGAATGATGTGTAACCAGATTTAACTTCGGCATATGGGAAAGCACCAACATAACCGATTTTAGCGTTAACATCACTGACAGCACCATCACCACTGCCATACATTTCTTGCAATTTTAAACCAGCGGTGACACCAGCTAAATATCTGCCTTCATAGATGGAAGCGAAAGCGTTAACAAAGTTAGGAAGATTAACACTGGCAGCTTGGACGCCTGTGGCGTGGCAGAATAATGTATCTGGATAGTTTCTCGCAGCAGCGATCATATAATCTTCATGACCAAAGGAGTCGGCAAAGACGATATCGCAGCCTTGTTCAGCCATTTCTTCAGCTGTGGTTTGGCATTCATCGGATTCATCGATGTTTTCTTTAATAACAGCTTGGAAACCTAATTTTTGTTGAGCGGCTTCAAATGCTTCTCTGAAGTTCTTGTCGTAAGTACTAGAGGCAGCGGGATGTAATAAAATTAAACCAACTTTTAATTCGGCGGGGTTTTTTCTTTCTTCGCCTTTTCTGTTTCCACAACCAGTCATCGCGGTCATGCAAAGAGCACTAGCGACTAATAATAATGATGTTCGTATTTTCTTCATTTTTTTACCTCCTTTTGCTTCTTAAAAATAAAAATGAGCTTCCTTATTTGGAAACCTCTACATCGCACTTTTTTCAATCATAAAAAGAAAAAAGAATTCGTAGTACTAGATTACGGTCTAGTGTAGAGACTACCCTCCAATCAGGGAATTATACGAATGCCGATATCTCTATCGACATACATATTATGTGCGAATAATAAAATAAAATCAAAGGCAAAATCGACCTTAGAATTTTTTATATTATATAAACTTTTTGTTTGTGTAATTGTCTCTAGAAAAATACTAAAATACATTTGTGAGGCAACCAAAAATGAAGAACGAAACATATTATAAAGATTACATCGCTACAATCCCCAATTTTCCTAAAGAAGGAATCATGTTTAGAGACATTACTCCCACAGTTGAAAGCGCAGAAGCTTTTAAGAATGTCATCGATGATTTCGCGGAAATAGTTAAACAATATAATTTTGATAAAATTATTTGTGCCGACGCTCGCGGATTTATCTTCGGCAGCGCTCTCGGTTATAAATTAGGTAAAGGTCTCATTTTAGCGAGAAAGCCAGGCAAACTTCCCGCTCCTGGATTATCTTTCAGCTACGACCTTGAATATGGTTCTAACACTTTGGTTATTCCTCAAGGTTCAATTGATAAAACCGATCGCGTCTTAGTGGTTGATGATTTACTCGCTACCGGTGGCAGTGCTGGAGCGATGATTGAACTCATCAAGATGAGTGGAGCCACTCCTGTCGCTGCGTTATTCTACATTGAACTTCCTGATTTAAATGGAAGAGTGAATATGAAAAAAGTGGATGATATTCCCATCCACTCATTAGTTTGTTTTGCAGGCGATTAATTAGAATACTGGTTTGTTATCCACAAAGGCTTTAATAGAAGCACCAGTAAAAACTTTAATACCTAAATCTTCAAGTTTATATCTTCCGCCTTGGAAGATTTTTTCTATTACCGCTGTCACTCCCACGACATTAGCCTCAGCTTGTTGACAAATCTTCAATAAGCCTAATGCCGCATTACCTTCCGCTAAGAAATCATCGACGATTAAGACATTCATCCCTTTCTTCAAAAACTTCTTGGAAACGATGACATCTGAAACTTTATTTCTCGTAAAAGATTTGATTTTTGCAAAGAAATAGTCATCAATTGTAGTTTGAGAAGTAGTTTTCTTGCCAAAGACAAATGGCACATTAAATTCTTTCGCTACTGCATAAGCCACAGCAATACCACTAGTCTCAATGGTTAAAACGATATCAACTTTGGTATCGGAAAATTCTTTATGAACTTCTTTAGCGAAAGCTTCAATGACTTCAGGATCAACTTGATGGTTTAGAAAACTATCAACTTTCAAAATTGAATTGTTTAAAACAAGACCATCTTTTAAGATCTTCTCTTCAATACACTTCATTTTTTATTACTCCCATTCAATCGTAGCGACTGGTTTTGGTGAAATATCAAATAAGACACGGTTAACACCATTAACTTCATTTAAGATACGATCACGAATCTTGAACAATAAATCATAAGGGATTTCTTCTACACTGGCGGTGACAGCATCAATAGAATTGATAGCTCTAATCACTACCATATATTCAAAGGTTCTCTTGTTATCTTTAATACCTGTGGATTTGAATGGAGGAACCACAGTGAAGTATTGCCAGACTTTACCTTCAAGTTTTGCTTTAGCAAATTCATCTCTAAGAATCGCATCGCTTTCTCTCACTAGTTCTAATCTATCTCTAGTAATAGCGCCAGGGCATCTCACACCCAAACCTGGTCCTGGGAATGGTTGTCTATAAACCATATTATGTGGTAATCCTAATTGTTCTCCCACCACCCTCACTTCATCTTTATAAAGGAGTTTTACTGGTTCAATTAATTTAAAATTAAGTTCTTTTGGTAAACCACCAACATTGTGGTGAGCCTTAATACCTTTGCTCTCTAAAATATCTGGATAGATTGTGCCTTGGCCCAAGAATTCAATACCATCTAATTTCCTTGCTTCTTCTGCAAAAACATCGATGAAGATTTTACCGATAATCTTTCTCTTTTCTTCCGGTTCTTCTACACCTGCTAAAGCATCAAGGAAACGATCAACAGCGTCAACATAAATCAAGTTAGCGCCTAATTCGTTTTTAAACACTTTGATAACTTGTTCAGATTCACCTTTTCTTAGTAAACCATGATTGACATGAACACAAACTAAATTAGAACCGATGGCTTTGATTAATAAAGCAGCACACACTGATGAATCTACACCACCAGATAACGCCAAAAGAACTTTTTTATTTCCAACTGTCTTTCTAATATCAGCGATTTGTTCATCAATAAAAGCTTGTGCTAACTCCGGACTATTGATTCTTTTCATCTCGGGGTTTCTCACATTTCCATCCATAAATATTTCCTCCATTTTTTCTTCATTATAGACTTGTAAATCTATAAATTGTCACAACATATTTTTCGCTATAAATAGCGGGAATTTTTACTCAAAAATGTCATCAAAAAAGATGAGAAATTCTTTTATAAATAAAAGGCAAAAGTAAGTAATAAAAAAACACCACTTAAAGATAAATGGTGTTTATTTAAATAATATAATTATTTATTTAGATAGCCCATTCGCCATCTTTGAAGATTTGATGTTTGACACCTTTCGCGTCTTCACCGATGATGTTGAGGTCTTTTGTACCGACCATAAAGTCAACGTGAATCATCGAGTCATTAATACCCTTCTCTTTAGCTTCTTCGGTGGTCAAATTAACATCGAGTAATTCTTTAAATCCAACACCTAACGCGACGTGGCAACAAGCGTTCTCATCATAGAGGGTGTTATAGAATAAAATACCACTCATATTGATAGGAGAAGTATATGGCACTAAGGCAACTTCACCTAACATTGAAGCACCTTCATCCATACTAACCATTGTCTCTAATAATTTTTGATTCTTTCTCGCTTTCACAGAAGAAACTTTTCCATCTTTAAAGGTAATTGAGAAATCTTCAATCAGTTCACCGTTATAACTTAATGGTTTAGAAGCCACTAATGTACCTTCACATCTTCCTCTAAGTGGAGAGGTAAAAACTTCTTCCGTAGGAATGTTAGGATTAAAGACACCTTTCTTCGGGGCTTCTTCAATACCGGCACCCCAAGAAACACCAGGAATTAATTCCACTTCAAAGTCAGTGCCGTTGCTAGCTTTGTAATAGAGTTTTCTTAAATCCATCGCGTTGAGTTTATTTCTTTGCCCCACCATAAAGTCATTGTGTTTATTCCAGTTTTCCACAGGATCGTTTCCATCGACTCGTGAAGTCATGAGAATCGCTTCCCATAATTTCTCCACTGCTTCATTCTCTTCTAAATCTGGGAATACTTTTTTAGCCCATGGTTTGCATGGCACTCCAGCGATACACCATTTGTATTTTCCATCTGCCAAATCGCGGTATTTTTTGATTTTTTGATAGATTTTTGCACGGCTTTTGGCCATTTTTGTTTGATTTATGCCTTTTAATCCATCAGGGTCTTCCGCCATCAAATAAATGGTGGTCGGTAACTTTTTGGCTCTATATTTTTGTCTCGCCATTCCCATTGGAGAAATCTTAGATAAATTGCCGAGAGTCATATATTTGTAATGGAGTTTAGCTAATTGATCATAGTCAAAAATGACTTCCACTTTTTTAGCGCCGGCTTTATAGCATTCTTCGACGACCATATAGGTGAATTCTGGCTCATCTAAACTAGCATAAATCCATACCTCTTCACCTTTGCCAACATGGCCACCAACTTGTGCGATTAGTCTCGCATAATCTTGTAATAATTTTTGTTCCATAAACTTGCCTCGTTGTCTTTTATTGGTTTTATTTTATAATATGCAGGGAGAAATTGAATATGAATAGTTTATTTAGCAAATACAAATGGCTGAAATATGTACTAGGTTCATTCATTATTGTTATCGGTCTTTTAATCATTATTTTAGCCTGCTTAGAACCAGGTTCATTAGATAAGGTTGTGAATATCGTTTTAGCAGTTGGTTTAATCTTAATGGGGCTATTCTTATTAGTCAGCGCTTTATTATCAGAAACCCATAAGGGTTTTACACCTGCGCTTATCACATCTGCTGGTCTTATCGCTAGTGGTATCATCTTATTAGTGGGCAAATTCGCTTTAAAAGTCAGCCTAGATCAAAAACTAATTGTCTACATTATTTCCTTATCCACATTAGTCTTTGGTGTTGTCGCTCTTATTAAATCTATATTCTTGATTAAATATAAAGAAAATAAGGGCCTTGTCGCTATCATGATTATCGTCGGTATCGTATCATTAGTGCTCGGCATCTTAGGATTATGCTTCGCTGATAAATTGCTCACCACTTCCTATATCATCCTCGGTATTGGTCTTGTGGCGGTCGGCATTGTGTTTATCGTCTTCTGCATTCTTGCGGATAACAAAAAAGAACGCGCTTAATCTTTGATTAAATAAAAAGCAACAATCAATCAAGGTTGTTGCTTTTATTATGCTCGGGCAAGAAAAAAAGCATCAACGATGCTCTTTTAGAATAAAACTCTTAATGCTGCGTCACTAGAAGCAGGAGCTGCACTAGCGGCAGATGTCACTTCAATGACGATCGCAATAATGAAGAAGACAATAGCAAGAATCATGGTGAGGATAGAGATAACTTTCTCCGCGCCTCTTTCTTTGGTTTTGACGAAGACGTTAAGTCCACCACCAGTAATCGCGCCAGAGGCACCTTCTGATTTACCACCTTGAATCAAACACAAGATGATAATGATGATACCAACACCCATAAATATCCAGTCGTACCAATTTAACATGCTCTTTTGTCCTTTCTTCTTAAAGTTGCTTATTAATGTTATACAAAACTCAACAATAATTCAACAACGAATTCAATTCGTTATAGTTCTGCCTTCATTTCAAAAATAATATCTCTTAATTCTGCGGCTCTTTCGAAATCGAAATTCTTCGCTGCTTGTTTCATTTGTTTCTCTAAATCTTTGATAGTCTTTTGTAATTCACTACGAGTGGCTTTCTTAGAAGATTTGATGATATCGGAAATTTCATCATCGGTGTTATGAATAGGCGGTCTAATCTCTTTGATGATAGTTCTTGGAACAATACCGTTTTCCAAATTGTATTCATTTTGTATTTTTCTACGGCGCATCGTTTCATCAATTGCGTTTCTCATCGAATCGGTAATAACATCGCCATACATGATGACCATACCGTTTTGATTTCTCGCTGCACGACCACAAACTTGGATTAAAGATCTAGTGCTTCTTAGGAAACCTTCTTTATCCGCATCTAAGATACAAATTAACGATACTTCTGGAATATCTAATCCTTCTCTTAATAGGTTAATTCCCACAAGGACATCATACTTACCTTTTCTTAATTGATAAATAATCTCAGATCTCTCTAAAGTTTTGGTTTCATGATGGAGATAAACAACCTTAATTCCTCTCTCTTTTAAGAAGGTTGTAAGGTCTTCCGCCATACGAATAGTCAAGGTAACAATTAAGGTTCTTTCACCTTTTTCATTTCTCTTTTTAATCTCTTGTAAAAGGTCATCAACTTGGCCTAATGTCGGTCTCACTTCTATCTTTGGATCTAATAGACCAGTCGGACGAATAATTTGTTCAACAATTGGAGCATCAGTCTTTGCTAATTCATAATCTCCAGGTGTTGCACTAGTGCATATCACCTGAGGCATTAATGCTTCAAATTCTTCGAAATTTAGAGGTCTATTATCTAAAGCAGAAGGGAGACGAAAACCATAGTCCACTAAAGTGACTTTTCTAGAACGATCTCCATTATACATACCTCTTAATTGAGGGAAGGTCACATGTGATTCATCGACAAATAAAAGGAAATCATCTGGAAAATAATCAATCAAACACCACGGTCTAGTTCCCGGCGCTCTTTTATCGATATGGCGAGAATAGTTTTCAATACCAGGGCACATGCCAAATTCTTGCATGTTCTCGATATCTTGATTAGTTCTTAATTCTAATCTTTCGGCCTCTAATAATTTGCCTTCTTCTTTAAAATATTTTAGTCTTTCCACTAGTTCTGCTTTAATCGTATCACAAGCTTCTCTAATTCTTTCTCTTGTGGAAGCATGGTCATAAGCAGGGAAGATGGGATAGGTGTGATAAGTATGTTTAACTTCACCAGTAAGTAGGTCAATTTGTGATATTTTTTCAACCTCATCTCCAAAGGTATCAACACGGATGACATTATTGCTCTCCATGTTCGCAGGAATAATCTCAATTACATCGCCTCTGACACGAAAACTACCGGGTGTTGGATCAAGATTATTTCTCTTATATTGAGCGTCCACTAAACGCTTAAAAAATACATTTCTATCAATCTCTTCACCAACGCGAATATTGAACACTAAATTACGATATTCATCCGGATCAGTTAAACCATAAATAGAAGCGACAGACGCTACTACGATGGTGTCTCTTCTTTCTAATACGGAATTAATCGCACTAGTTCTTAACATCTCAATTTCATCATTCATGACTGCGTTTTTATCGATGTAAGTATCGCTTTTAGGAATATAGGCTTCCGGTTGATAAAAATCGAAGTTAGAAACGAAATATTCAACACGGTTATTCGGGAATAGTTCTTGGAATTCGGAATATAATTGACCCGCTAAAGTTTTGTTATGAACCAAAACAAGTGTGGGTCTTTGCACTTGTTCAATAATATTAGCCATCGTAAAAGTTTTACCGGTGCCAGTCGCACCTAAAAGAACTTGGAATTTTTTATTTTCTTGGATTCCCTTTACTAATTTAGCGATTGCTTCTGGTTGATCACCTGTTGGTTTAAAAGGAGAAACTATTTTAAAAGGATGGTCATTATTTCTCTCCATCATCTTTCTCCTTCTTAGTGAATATATTATCGACTTTATGTGATTTGAAACCTTCTCCAAAGACAGCATTAGTTCTGGTATATGTCACAAATGCTTTCGGATCAATTTGCGCGATGAATGTTCTAATTTTGTTATATTCTCGTTTGCTAAAAACAATTCTTAAAATAACTTTATCTTCACCACTGAAACCACCTCTTGCTGGAATTAAAGTAGTGCCTCTTTCTAATTCATCTTGCACAAAACGAGATATCTCTTCCCATTTACTAGAAATGATATCTACTTGATAACTGGATTGAGAGCCAATATAGATGAATTCAATACAAACGGAACTAACAAAGGAAGAAACAATACCGGAGAGACATGGTAATAAGAACAATGTGTCGCTTGGTAATAAAATACACAAACCGATGATAATAATTGATCCATCAATAATAAATGCAGCGATTGATTGTTTAATCTTTAAATATTTCTCCATAATGAAGACTAATGTATCAACACCACCGGTAGAACCACCACCGACAAAGGTCACTGCGACACCAACGCCGACAAAAACCCCACCAAAAATGGCAGATAATAAGTAATTTCCGGCTGTTGGACCATTTCCTGTAGTCTTTAATAATTCCCCTAAATCAGCGGTAATTTTCGCTACTCCAGGACAGGCTGTAAAGAATAATGTAGCTACCGGTAAAGCGATAGAGGCCACTAAAGTTTTAATCGCGAATTCTTTACCGACAAACAATAAACCAATTAACCAAAATACTACTGCAGCGATATCCACTACTAAGTTATAGACGAGAACTTTCATACCTTCATCGTTAATAAAGTGTCTCACAATAATAGCGATACCATTTAAGCCACCTGCGTTAACATCTAAAGGCGCCAAGAAACCGACGTTACCAAAGGCCACTAAAAAAGTACCAACAATAACTAAAACAATCTTAGCGATCGCAAGTAACCATTCTTTCTTTGTCTTAGGCATTTTTCTTAGCTTCCTCTCTTAAATAAGCATATAAGAATCCATCTATATTACCATTCATAACGCCTTCTACATCTGTGGTTTCATAGTTAGTACGATTATCTTTCACTAATGTGTAGGGACAGAAAACATAAGAACGGATTTGACTACCCCATTCGATATTTTTCTTCTCGCCGACAATATCATTGAGTTTCTTTTCTCTCTTCTCTAATTCAATTAAATAGAGTTTGGATTTTAACATATTCATCGCCATCTCTTTGTTCATGAGTTGGCTTCTTTCCACCTGGCAAGAAACAACTATACCAGTGGGTAAATGTGTAATGCGCACTGCGGTTTCGACTTTGTTGACATTTTGACCGCCTGCGCCACCACTACGATATGTATCGACCTTAAGGTCGGATTCGTTAATTTGAATATCTATAGAGTTCTCTTTAAACTCCGGAATAACGTTTACCGAAGCAAAGGAAGTGTGTCTTCTCTTATTCGCATCAAAAGGAGAAATTCTCACTAATCGATGGACACCTTTTTCACTCTTAAGCAAACCATAAGCATTATGACCAGCAATCTTTAAAGTCACGGATTTAACGCCGGCTTCTTCACCAGGTTCTAAAGAGATAAGACTCATCTTATATTTATGTGCTTCCGCATATAAAACATACATACGATAAAGCATATCCGCCCAGTCTTGCGCTTCTGTTCCACCCGCACCGGGATGAATTTCTAAAATCGCATTGTTAGAATCGAATTCACCACTGAACAAAATTTCTAATTCAAAATCTTTCGCTTCTTTTTTCAGTGTCTCAAAAGACTCATTAATCTGTTCTAATAATGAGTCATCCGCTAGTTCTAAAAGCTCTGATAAATCAGATTGGTCAGATTGGAGCTTACGATATGTTTCTGTTAAATTTTTACAATAATTTAATCGAGCGATAACTTTTAATGCATTACTGCTATTAGACCAAAAGTTTTCGTCTTCACTTACTTGTGTTAATTCTTTTACTTCCGCATCTAACTTATCGAGGTCAAAGAGAACACCCGAGTTGATGAATTGACTCACCAACCGCACAAAGCTCTTGTTTTAATAAAGCGATGTCTTTCATTATTCTTTGTCCTCTGATTTAGTGGCGTCGATAGTTTCTGGTTCAGATTTTTCACCATTTTGAGCGGCTTCTGCAGCTTTTCTAGCTTCTTCTTGCTCTCTAGCAGCAGCTTGAGCGGCTTGTACTTGATTGACAAATTTATCGATATTGACTAAGTTCAAAACTGCATCGACAGATGCCATTTCTAAACATTCTTTAAACATGTCATAACCTTCGTTAACGTAATCTTGTAAGGGGTTGACGTTCGCATAACCACGGAGGTGGATCCCTTCTCTTAATCTAGCCATCGCATCAATATGTTTAGTCCAGTTTTGGTCTAAGCAATGTAAGATTAAATCTCTTTCAATGCGATCACATAATTCACTGGGGAGTTTACTTCTCTTACGCATATATCTACGTAAGATGAGTTCGCCTAAATCTTGACCACAGTTATCCACTAAGTCATCTTCATAAGCATTCTTATTAATGGTTCCTTCTGGCAAGAATCTTGGTTCTACTTGCTTGATTAATAAATCAGCGGAGATAAGTTGTTCGTTGCTTCCTTGAGGAACGGATTTCTTCGCTAAGAACATACCGGTTTGAGCGAACATATCATCGATAATATCTTTGATATTGCTACCTTCGATAATTCTATCTCTCTTATCATAGACATTTTGTCTTTGTTTGGCTAAAACATCATCGTAATCTAATAAGTTCTTACGAGTATCGAAGTTCATACCTTCAATTTTCTTTTGCGCGCTTGTAACAGCGTTAGAAACCACTTTGCTTTCTAAGGCTTCGTCACCGAAGTTCTTTTCGATATAGTTTCTCATTGTGTCAGCAGCAAATCTCACTAAGAGGGTATCATCAAATGAAACAAAGAAACGAGAGAAGCCAGGATCACCTTGACGACCACTACGACCACGTAATTGGTTATCAATACGACGTGATTCATGTCTTTCTGTACCAAAGACACATAAACCACCAAGTTTTCTCACTTCATCATCAATCTTAATATCGGTACCTCTACCAGCCATGTTAGTCGCGAGTGTGATCGCGCCTTTACGACCTGCGAGGGCGATAATTTCCGCTTCACGTGCGTGGTTCTTCGCGTTTAACATTTCGTGTGGCAAACCATTCGCGGTTAATAAAGCGGAGATTTCTTCGGAAGATTCAACGGAGACTGTACCAATCAAGATTGGTTGTCCCTTTTCGTGTCTTTCTTTAACTTCTTTCACTAAAGCCGCAAGTTTTGGACCTTTATGCGCATAGATGTAATCAATCGCGTCTTCACGGATAACGGGTCTATTGGTAGGCACGCATACAACACGCATGTTATAGATTTTACGGAATTCTTCTTCTTCAGTTTTTGCGGTACCAGTCATACCCGCCATCTTCTTATAAAGACGGAAGAAGTTTTGATAAGTAATTGTCGCCATAGTAACAGTTTCTTGTTTAATGGTGACATTTTCTTTAGCTTGGACAGCTTGATGTAAACCATCAGACCATTCACGGCCAGGTAAAACACGGCCGGTAAATTGGTCGATAATTTGCACTTGTCCTTCACCATCGACTAAATAGTCGACATCTCTTTGCATAATATAGTTCGCTTTTAAAGCGTTATGGATACGGTGCACTAAATCAAAGTATTCTGGATCGTATAAGTTTCTAATACCGAACATTCTTTCCGCTTTGGTGTTACCAGCATCGGTTAAGTTAACAGTCTTTTCTTTCACATCAACAGTGAAATCAACTTCCTTTTTAAGGGCTTTGCAGAATCTATCTGCCACGGTGTATTGGCTGGAAGATGTTTTCACACCACCGGAGATGATTAATGGGGTACGAGATTCATCGATTAAGATGGAGTCAGCTTCGTCAACGATACAGAAGTTAAGACCACGCAAAACACGATGTTCCATATCGGTGGCCATATTATCTCTTAAATAGTCAAAACCTAATTCAGAGTTGGTTGTGTAAGTAATATCACAGAGATAAGCTTCTTTCTTTTCTCTTGTCGTTTTCGCTCTAGCATTAACACCGACTGTTAAACCTAAGAAACGATAGATTTGTCCCATCCATTCCGCGTCACGGCCGGATAAGTATTCGTTAACGGTTACAACGTGAACGCCTTTACCTGCTAAAGCATTAAGATATGTCGCCATAGTAGCGGTTAAGGTTTTACCTTCACCGGTTTTCATTTCTGCAACATCACCATCGTGCATCACTAAAGAACCCATCACTTGAACTTTAAAGGGGAATTCTTTAATGGTTCTCTTCGCTGCTTCTCTTGCTACTGCAAAAGCTTCATATTTAATATCTTCAAGGGTTTTACCATTGGCTAATAAGCCTTTAAAATAGTCCGTCTTAGCGCGTAATTCATCATCGCTTAAAGCGGCCATGGTTTTTTCATAAGCTAAAACCTTATCAGCTTCTCGAGAGTATTTTCTAATGGCTCTTCTATCAAAAAATCCCATATTTTTTCACCAACACAACTCTAATTGTGCCTTTCTATATACATATGAATGTTATACATTCGCTTTTATATACTATCTTTAATTATGAGAAAGTGTCAAATAGTAAATTATTACTATTAGCAATATTGTTCTTATTTTCCACTTTTGACATCACTAATATCTTGATGTCTTTAGGATACAATGACTCAATTAATTTCACCGCCGCTTTCATTGTCGAACCAGTCGTATAAACATCATCAACAAGAAGAATTTTTGTTTTTGATAAATCAACTGATTCATTTAATAACATATACTTGCCAATCTCTTTTCTCTTCTCAAAGGAACTATTAGCCTGTTTCACACCTTTGGTTTTAGTAATTAGTTTTTTCATCGGTAGTTTTAATCTCTTAAATATCTCTTCCACATGGTTAAATTCTCGAACTTGATCATCTTTGATGAAGGAAGGAATAGGTACAATTAAATATCTAAAAAACCTCAGATGAAGTTCTCGCCAATATCTCGATAAAAAAACATCCGCTATCTCAATATCAAAACAACCTTTTAATTGATATAACAATTCTTGGATTTTGGAATCATATTTATAGATAGACAAAGCCTTATGCCCTTGCACATCAAAAGAAATAAATTGGCCTCTTATGTTTTTTAAGCAAGATGAGCAGTATCTTAAATCGGTATTTAATAAATGGGTTATAGATTTCTCTTTGTAATCCTTAAAACACAACTTACAAACTTTTGTTTGCGGATTCAATTTCTCTAATGGCAATGTCCATATCTTCAGTCTTTTTGCTTGCAAGGAAAATCACCTCCCCTGTTGGAGCATCTTTCTTTCTCCCCACACGACCAGATATTTGTATCAAAGCGTGAGAGGAATATATCGGATGATCGGAATTAAATATAACCACTTGCAAGTTTTTGATAGTCACACCTCTTTCTAAAACTGCAGTGGTAACCAGTATCTTATATTGGCCCTTTCTAAAAGCGTCTATGACTTCACTTCGATCTTCTTTTTGTGAATGAACGTAATTGATAGAAGAAAAGATAAAACGTAAAACATTATAGGTTTGTTCACATTGATCTATCGTAGGTGTAAAAACAAAAACAGGCTTATTTTCTAGCAAAAATCTTCGCAAAACCTTCATTAATCGCACATATTTTATAATCCCACGGCATAAGATAATTTGAGGAAAAGGTAAAGGATAACCGTGAAATCTTTTATTGAGTTGCAGTATTCTTTTGCCTTTCTTTTTGAATTCTAGCAATGTCTTTTCAGGAGGGGTTGCAGACATCAAAATATAATGACCCTTAACCGCACGCTTAAAGAAAGCTTCCAATACATCATTTCCGTTATAAGGGAAGGCATCAATTTCATCTAATATAAGTAAGTCAAAATAATTCTCATATCTAAATAATTGATGAGTGGTAAGACATATTAAATCGGCGGTTAATCTTTTTACGTGACCACCATATACTGTACAAATTTTGTTTTTAACAAAGATGTTTTGAAATCTAAGACTTAGTTCTCTAATAACATCTCTTCTCGGCACCGCGAAACCGACACGTAAATTGTGTTCAATCGCATATCTAATAACATCTAAAACTATTTCTGTTTTCCCACTACCGCATACTGCGTGAACCAACGAGTCACAACCATTTTTATAGTTATCCACAAGTTGTTTGGATAGCTTCTTTTGATCTTCTGATAAATGGTATGCTAAAGAGTATTCAGCATCATTGGACTGTATATAATTATCTGGTGCCTCTTGCCCTCTAAATGTTAAACACTTACGGCAATATGGTTTTCCATTTCTAACACCGATGTATTTTTGGATTGTATTCCCACAAATTGGGCATTTATAACTATTTATATTGCATCTTCTCCTTTCTTTTGTTTTAATAAAGTCAATGATTCGCATTTGGAGATCCCGTGTTGGTCTTGTGAATCATTTTTTTATGAACTCAATCAAGGGCTTGTCTTCCTTATCAATTTTTAATCCTTCCATAGAAAAACTACCTAGATTTCTTCTCTTGCACTTTTTTGGCGTATTGTGAACATAAGAAACTTTTATTTTTATGGGCTCAATGCTGTGTTTTAATCGTTGCCGTTTAGGGCCTGGTGAAGATGTAAAAATTAGTACGAAATAAATGTTCTTTTTATCTATTTTTTATTACTAAAAGCAGGGTGCCCACCATGACCATCACTATGAATATAAAATCTGCCTTTTTCTAAGTGTTTTCGGTAAATTACTTTTTTGCTCATGCTGCAAAATTTAAAAAACAATAAAAAACCTCCTACTTAGTAATAGGAGGATTTCGATAGATTTGTCTTAAAAAATTTTATTTATTTTCAATATCTTTGATTAAATCAACTCTTGTTTGGTGTCTGCCGCCTTCAAATTCAGTAGATAGGAAGATATCGATTCTTCTTTTAACATCTTCGTCACTCATGAACTTAGCACCGAAAGCGATAACGTTCGCATCATTGTGTTGTCTCATTAATCTGGCTACATCATCGTTATAGCCAATTCCACAACGAATACCTTTAACTTTATTCGCAGTGATACAGATGCCTTCACCTGATGTGCAAATTACCACACCAAAATCGCATTTGTGGTCCGCTACTAAACGAGCGACCGCTTCTCCGAACAAAGGATAATGACAAGAATCGTGAGAATTTGTTCCGACATCAGTCACTTCATAACCCTTTTCTTTAAGATATTTCACCACGACTTCTTTTTGATCAAATCCACCATGGTCACTTCCAATAGCAATTCTTAACATAAACTCTATCCTCCGTTCTATTTAATTATATAAAGAAAGCGCATCTTATCATAAATATCTTTATGAAAGCGATAATTTGCCCCTTCTAAATATTTATTCATTAATTCAATTAATGGTTTCTCCATATCTTCATCTATTTCAAAGGCCATCAAGTAATGTTCTTTCATCACCTGATTAGCTTTAGAGAATATCTCCTCATAAAACTTTGTAGAAGGAGATGCTAATAAAGCGAGATGAGGTTCGTACTTATAAACTTGCTCATCTATTTGTTTAACATTTTCAATATAGGGAGGATTACACACTAAAACATCTAATTTGATACCTTTTTCAATTAAAGGATCCACCAAATTTCCTTGCAAAATCGTTGTTTTTTGTAAATTTGTTTTTGCTACTTCAATGGCTTCAGGAGAAATATCGGTAGCGTATATCTCGGCATTAGGAAATTCGCTTTCGATAGCAAGAGCGATGGCCCCACTACCGGTGCACACATCAGCGATAACACACTTCTCGTTACTATCCATAAATCTCTTTAGATAAACAATTGTGTCCACCGTTAATTGTTCTGTTTCTTGCCTTGGTATCAAGACATTTTTATTAACATTAACTCTATGACCTAAGAAGTCAGAATAACCAAGGACATATTGAAAAGGAATACCCTTTTTAACATCATCAACATCGTTTAAAAACTTCTCGATATTTTTAACCTCTTTATCGAAGTTTAAATATAGTTTCATTCTCTCGTCGAATTCGTTTGCATCCACGAGTAAAGAAACTATCACTGATTTGTTTAGATACTTATTATTTTCTTTTAATAATTTAAAATAAACTTCTCGATTTGTTGGCATGATTATTCACCAGCCATCTTCGCGGTTTGATCGTAATGTATTAGGGCTTCGATAATTTCTTCGAGATCGCCTTCCATAACTCGATCCAATTTTTGGATAGTAAAACCAATTCTATGATCGGTCACACGATTTTGTGGATAGTTGTATGTTCTAACTTTTTCGCTTCTTTCACCAGTGCCAATCTTTAACCTTCTCTCATTACCAATTTCCTCTTGTTGTTTAGTGAGCATATCGGTATACATTTTGGTTCTTAACATCTGCATCGCAAGTTCTTTATTTTGAATTTGTGATTTAGCGGTTTGACAGGCCACAACTGTTCCGGTGGGGATGTGAGTAATACGCACTGCGGATTCAGTTTTATTAACGTTTTGGCCACCCGCACCTTGAGAGTGATAGGTATCAATTTGTAAGTCGCTTGGATTAATTTCAATATCGATATCTTCGGCTTCTGGCATAACTAAAACTGTCGCTGTAGAAGTATGAATACGACCACTGGCTTCTGTCCTTGGAACTCTTTGAACGCGATGGGCGCCACTTTCAAATTTCAATTTAGAAAAGACCATTTTGCCGGAGATTTTGAAAGAAACTAACGCAAAACCACCACTTTCGGATGGATTTTCATCTAACATTTGAATCTTCCAACCTTGAGATTCGGCATATCTTGTATACATACGGAAAAGGTCACCAGCAAAGATGTTGGCTTCATCGCCACCGACAGCGCCTCTGATTTCCACGATAATGTTCTTGTCATCATTAGGATCTTTCGGAAGTAATAATTCTTTAAGTTTTTCTTCGAGTTGTTCTTGTTCTAAAACTAATCTCTTATATTCCTCTTTACCCATTTCGGATAATTCAGGATCAGAATCTTCCGCCATCATTTTGGCTTCTACGATTTCCACTTCATTCTTTTTAAATAAATTAAAGGCTTCTACTTGAGGATCGAGAACTGCTCTCTCTTTAGAGATATCACGAAAATGTGCCATGTCCTTCATGACATTTTCACTCGATAATTCCTCATCGATTTCCGCTAGTCTTTTAACGGCTAACTCTAAACGTTGTCTCATGCTTTCTTCCATAGTGTGACCTCTAATTCAGCGATATGTATTGTATCATATAATCCCAACCCATAAAAAGAGGCATTGTATTTTCCCTTAATATTCATATTAATCTTTAATGGGGTGCCCATTTTGTGTATAATCAAAATCGGGTGAAATAAAATGGCATATAAGGCTCTTTATCGTACGTATCGACCAACAACATTTGAAGAAGTCGCTGGTCAACAACACGTTGTTAAAACAATTAGAAACGCTTTAACAACCGGCAAGATTGCACATGCATATCTTTTTGCGGGTCCTCGTGGAACAGGTAAAACCACCATGGCTAAATTAGTGGCCAAGGCTTTAAACTGCGAACACGGAATCGGCTGTCAATGCAACGAATGCAAAAACTGCCAAGCAATTAATGATGGAACACATCCTGATGTTCTAGAAATCGACGCTGCTAGTAATAATGGTGTTGATGAAATCAGAGATTTAATCGACAAGGTTAAATATGGAACTATCTTAGGAAGATATAAGATTTATATCATCGACGAGGTTCATATGATGACCGACGCTGCTTTTAATGCTTTACTAAAAACATTAGAAGAACCACCAGAACACGTAATCTTCATTTTAGCTACAACAGAGCCACATGAAATTCTCCCCACTATTCTTTCTAGATGCCAAAGATACGACTTTTCCAAAGTTAGCGATAATGATATCAAAGAGAGAATTAAAATCATCTTAGAAAACGAACACATTGAATATAACGAAGAAGCTATTAACTTAGTTATCTCCTTAGCTGATGGTGGTATGCGTGATGCTTTATCAATTCTCGATCAAGTTTTAGCATACTCCGGAGACAAATTAAATGTGCAAGATGTTTTAGACATCTTCGCTCTTGAATCCAAAGAAGAAAAAATCGGATTACTCAAATCCATTATTAATGGTGATATCAATAATGTTTTAGAGAGATTAAATAGTTACATCGAAAGAGGAACTGACATTAAGAGATTAACCAATGACCTATTGATGATCCTTAAGGATGTTCTTATCTTTGAAACCTCCGATAGTGATAAATATTTACAAATATTGAAATATGAGGATGTCGTCGATTTAGCTAAACTTCTTAATAACAAGAGAACCATGAACAAGAGAACCATGAATATGATTACTATTCTCATGGACGCTCTTAAGGATTATAAGAACGTTACAGCGATCAATCCTTTATTTGAAATCACTCTTTTGAAACTTACTGCCGCTACTTCTCAACCAGTGGAAAAACCACAAATTGTTGTAGAAAAACCTGTAAAAGTTCAACAAACTCCTGTAATTGAGAAGAAACCAGCACCGATTATTGTTGAAGAAAAGAAACCGGAACCTGTTCCTGTTCCACCAGCACCAAAAGTGGTTAAAGAAGAACCGGAAGAACAAATATCACTGTTCTCTGATGACAGTATCGCTTCTGATGACAACGTTCTTTATATCAATGGAACTGAAGTTGACGACCACTATGAATTAAATGAAAAACTTCTCGTTGATATCATGGTGACTAGTAAGAAAGAAATCAAAAATAGCATGATTGAAAACTGGAAGAACATTAAGAGAATTGTCGCTCATCCAAAACTAGGTAAGGTTGCTTCCTTATTAGTAGACGGAAGACCATTAGTTGTTTCTAATAAAACAATGATTGTGGAAATCGATTCCAAATCAATCGTCGAAAAGATTAACTTGATTGAAAATCAAAAAGACATTCAAAATGTCATAAGAACCGTCTTTAATAAAAAAATGTTTGTTTACGGAGTAAATAGACAAGGTGCTCTTGACTGCCAACAAATCTATATGAATTTGTTACAACTTAATAGATTACCCAAAGCCAAAGATGTCGTAATTGATTACGTAGGAGACTAATTATATGAACATGCAACAAATGATGATCCAAGCCCAAAAAATGCAAAGAGAATTAAAGAAGGCTATGGATGAATTAGCAAAGCAAGAATTCACCGTTAATAAAAGCGGTGCTGTCAACATTACAATGATGGGTGATGGCTCAATTAAAGCCATCGAAATCGATGATGATGCTTTTGAAAAAGACAACAAAGAAATGATTCAAGATTTAATCGTTATTGGCATTAACGAATTAACAGAAAAAATCGAAGAAGCTAAAGAAGAAATCAACGAAAGAATTACCGGTTCCCGTGGAGGACTTGGTTTCTAATGGAAGAACTCAAATCATTAACCAGATTACAAGAATCATTAGCAAAGCTCCCTAGCGTTGGCAAGAAAAGCGCGGAGAGAATGGCTTTTGCTATGCTTGATATGGATGATGATGACTTATTGGAATTCTCCGAAGCAATTAGAGATTTAAAAAACAAAATCCACCACTGCCCAATATGTGGGAATATCACCGAACAAGAAGAGTGTGAAATCTGTAGAGATGAATCTAGAGATAGAACCACATTAATGGTGGTCTCATCTCCCAAAGATATCATGGCCTTTGAATCCGCAGATGGATTTAATGGTGTCTATCATGTTTTAGGTGGAACCATATCTCTTACCAAAGGTAAAGGTGTGGATGATTTAAATATTTCTTCTCTTTTAGAGAGGGTAGATAAAGGTGAAATCAAGGAAATTATCCTTGCTACAAACCCCACAGTTGATGGGGAAACCACCGCTTTATATTTAGCCAAATTATTGCAATCTAAAGATGTCAATGTGACAAGATTGGCCTATGGTCTTCCGATGGGTGGGAATTTAGATTATGCAGATGCATTAACATTAGCGAAAGCCATTGAAGGAAGACGCAAAATCTAGGAGGCATTTTATGTTTATAACATTAGAAGGACCAGAAGGTTCAGGAAAAACCACTGCCGTTGAAGCCGCTGTTAAACAATTAGAAAAAATGGGTTACCAAATTGTTCGTACACGTGAGCCAGGAGGCACACCAATCGCAGAACAGATTCGTAACGTAATTTTAGATAAAAATAACACCGCTATGGATCCGAGAACCGAAGCTCTTTTATATGCCGCTAGTAGAAGACAACATTTAGTGGAAAAGGTTTGGCCCGCTTTAAAAGAAGGCAAAATTGTTATATGTGATAGATACCTAGATAGTTCTTTAGCCTATCAAGGTGGAGCGAGAGATTTAGGTATCGATAATGTCTTAAATATCAACTTATTTGCCACCGAAAATACTTGGCCAGATTTAACATTATTATTCGATATAAAACCCGAAATTGGACTACAAAGAATCAGCGCAAACGCGAATCGTGAAGTCAATCGTTTAGACTTAGAAAAACTTGAATTTCACAACAAAGTGAGAGACTCATTTTTGCTTTTAGCAAAAAAATATCCGGAAAGATTTATCATCATCGATGCAAGCAAAGATAGAGAACAAGTTGCCAAAGATACGTTGGAGGCGATATTGTCTCGCTTATGCAAGTAGGCAAATATCTACAAAATAAACAGCCAATTATTTATCGTACTTTTGTGCGTGCTTTAGAGCAGGGACACTTGTCTCATGCTTATTTAATTAGTGGTAATCCCGGGACACCGCTTTTAGATGTTGCGAAATATTTAGCCAAAAGTATTTTGTGCGATGACCCTGATCCTTTAGCCTGTAACAACTGCATTACCTGTTTAAGAATTGATGATAATAACTATCCCGATTTTATTGTTTTAAATGGCGAAGAAAGTAGCATCAAAAAGAAACAGATTACCGGTATTGAATCACAATTTGAAAAGACTGCTTTCGAAGCTAAAGGTAAGATGATTTACATTATTCACCTCGTGGAAAACATGAGTGTGGAAGCTGTGAATAGCATCTTAAAATTCTTAGAAGAGCCAGAAAGTGAAATATATGCTTTCTTAACCACAAACAACGAGAACAATGTTTTACCCACAATTATTTCTCGTTGCCAATTATTAAGATTAAAACCAGTAGATAGAAAAGAAGTTATCAGAGGAGCTATAGAATTAAATGTTCCTGAAGAAGACGCTGAATTATTATCTTATTTTTATAACGATTCCGAACTCATATACGATGTGATGAATTCAGATAACGAGAAAAACAATTATGAAATCGCTAAAAACGCCTTTAGAGAATTCTTAGAAGCTTTGCAAGAAGACGATAAGAGAGGCGCAATATATTTAGCACAGACAAAGATTATTCCTTTAGTGCAAACAAAAGAGGAAGCAAGATTCTTCCTCGATATGTTAGCGGAAGCCTTTGAGGATATCTTAAATGTGCAACATGGAAAATCGCCATTTCTATTAACATATGCTACAATCTTTCAAGAACTTTCCCAGAAATTATCTCATGTAGATGAAAGTTTAATAGAAATATTAAAAAATAGAAATTTGTTAAACCTTAATGTCAATCCGACATTATTATTAGATCACTTGGTTTTCCAAATTATTAAGGAGGACGAAAAATGATATCAAAAGAAACAAACGAAACCGTCGCTATAGATAACAGTGTTTATACAAACTTTGTCGGTATTAAGTTTTTCAATACCCCAAGAGCGTACTTCTTCGGATTAAAAGAAGATGAAGTTCTCGCTTTAGGAGATAAAGTTGTTGTGGAAACAGTGCGTGGTTTAGAACTTGGTGAAGTCGCCATCGAACCTATCACTATGGAAAAATACGAGAGCGAATTAGGTCTTAAACCCATTGTTAGAAAAGCTAACGATATCGACTTAAAAATCTATCAAAATAACTTAAAAGAGGCGGTTTCTGCACTAGAAATTAGTAAAAATGAAGCTGAGAAGCTCGATTTAGATATGAATTTCATCTCTTGTGAATACACATTAGATAAAACCAAAGTTATCATCTCTTATGTCGCTGATGAAAGAGTAGACTTTAGAGAATTACTAAAATCTTTAGCGAGTAAGTTACACACTCGTATTGAACTTCGTCAAATCGGTTCTAGAGATAAAGCTAAAATGATCGGTGGTATCGGTATTTGTGGTTTACCACTTTGCTGCTCCACATTCTTAAATGAATTTGATGGTATCTCTATTAATAGAGCTAAGAACCAAATGTTAGCTATTAACATCCCAAAGTTATCAGGTCACTGCGGCAAATTAATCTGCTGTCTTAAATATGAAGATGATGTCTATAGTGAAGAGAGAAAGAACTATCCAGATTTAGGTTCTAAACTTTGGATTGATAAAGTGGAATACACAGTTACTGGCATCAACATCATTTCCAAGATTGTCAAAATTGAAACTGATGAAGATGTAAAATTCATCCCATTAGAAGATTTAAAGAAACAAACTCGTTGGAAAAAGAATAGAGAAAATGTTCAGAAATAAAAGCTTCGACAATAAAACACCGCTTCTATATTTAGTAGCGACACCGATTGGCAACTTACAAGAGATGTCTAATCGTGCTTTAAACGTGCTTAAAGAAATGGATGTCATCGCCGCGGAAGATACGAGAAACACCTTTATGCTCCTTTCCCAATACGGCATCAAGAAAGAATTATTCTCTTTAAGAGAACACAATGAATTAGAAGCATCAAAACACGTTATTGAATTATTAAAATCTGGAAAGAAAGTCGCCTATGTAAGCGATGCTGGATACCCGGGCATCAGTGATCCAGGTTATCTATTAGTAAAAACCGCGATTGAAAACGGCATCAGTGTTTCCACTATTTCTGGTAGCTCCGCATTTATTAATGCTTTAGTAGCGTCGGGACTTCCAACAGATCATTTCTATTTCTATGGTTTCTTATCTAAGAAAGGTAATGATGCGAAAAAAGCATTAGAAGATATGTTAGAAAGAGAAGAAACACTTATCTTCTATGAATCTCCGCATCATATTGAAGAAACAATTAAATTATTACATTCTGTATTTGGTGATCGTAGATGTGTCATCGCCCGCGAATTAACTAAACTCAATGAAGAATATATAAGAGGTAGTCTCTTAGAATTAACCGAATTAGATTTCTCCACACTTAAAGGTGAAATGGTCATCTTAGTGGAAGGTAAGAGTCAATCAGATAACGAGATTAATGATTCCCTAATCCAAAAGAGATTAGAATTTATTATTAATAAAGGTGTTAGTAAGAAAGCTGCAATTGAGATTGTTTCCGACGAATTAAAGGTTGGAAAAAATCGAGTCTATAAAATAGCTCAAGATATGTAAAACGACCGCAGAAACGGCCGTTTTTCTTTATTTAATGTCATTTTTATATCTTCTTATGGGTTGGAAAATATCTTTTTCTTTTTGTCTTAAATCAAAATATAGATAACCCAGTAAAGAACCGAGATAAGTAAATATACCTAACGCTGATATTAAGGAAGCGGTCTTTAGATAAGGTGTATAGAATTCTAATTTATAAGAACAATTACCTTTACCACTGATGAAGGAGACAAAACCACCTTGTCCATTGAAGACATTAACATTTTGTTTCTTTCCAGTTGAATCAATCATCGTGAGTTTAAATCCTTCTTCGAAGGCTAAACGGGTGACGACCACTCTTTCCTTTTCAAAATTAGTTCTAAATGTGTGGGTATTCGCACTGCTTTTTACATTAGTAACAACATTTTCTTTAAGTTTGTTATATTTGCTGATGAAATTGGTGTACGAATCAATATAAACGGTATTTAAAGTTGTTGATGGTTTACTGCCTCTAAAGGCATAAATAATCTTTTGAATCTTTGGAGCGTTTGTCTTAATAGAACCATCTTTGTTATAAGTTGGAGTGATATAGAAAGATCTAATATCTTTTCCAATTCTCGTGTTGGAATAGAAACCATCGTTATGGTTATCGTAGGTAACTATCTTGTTATTATCATCAACAAAATAGATATCCATTTCTGCACCAGCAGCAAAAGAGCCTTTTAAGTAGAAGATGTTACCATTAGGATCATAAAGAGAATTCATTGTGGTTGGATCAATATCTAAAACCGCTACCCATTCTCTATTTCCTTTTTTGCTCTCTGGAATATAGGAATATTTTTCAAATGTATCGTTATCAGTTTGACATAAATCGAGATATTCTTGAGCGGTTAATCCTAAAGAATTGACTTTTTCTCCCTTGGAATTGGTTCCACTATAGATATCGTAGAAAGTCATTATTGAAGCACCGGCGCCACTAGAACCATATCTCTTGATGTTTAATAACTTATAGAGATTTTGAGGAAGTTCAACGTGAGGATCAGTAACGACTATATTTTCGTGGTTTTGTAATTCGTTAACTAAATCTTCTTTACCAAGAACATTCGTAATCGCACCTTGTAAATATAGTTCTTCAAGACCCAAAACATTTCTTCCACCAGAAGAACCATATAGATTAGTGTAACTTTCAACTTTTGTAGAATCTCCTTCGGTTAAGAAGACGGTATCATAAGTTAAAGCAAAATCGATATAGTCGATATTCTTATACACTCTAAAGTGGCTATTTGAGTAATCATCAGTAACATCAACATAGTTGAATGGAACATTATAACGGAAATTTTCACTACTTGCTTCGCGACGACTTTGGTAATGATAATAATCGTCTTCCACAAAGTAATATTTCACACCTAACAAAGTATCGAGATTAATTCTCTTTTGTACATAAGTACCACTCCAACTACCGGGTGCTGTACCATTCGTAATTACTGACCAGTTAGATACATCGGCGACATTGTAGTTATAGATAGAATGGAAGAAATTAAATCCGTTATAACCATTTCTCATCTCATCATTAGAAGCAGAACTACTCGCTAAAGATGAATAAGTACGATAATAACTCTTGTCGTATTTTTGATTCTTGGCGATTAATGAATGGAGAACATTGTTTTTCACTAAACCTTTGTTCGTATAATAATAGTTTTCCACACCATGACCTTGTATAACAAAAGCGCCCATTGCGACGATTTCTGCCACAATAAATCCAGTAAAAACATGGTAAAACTTAGTTTTTTTCTTAATTTTTAGAAGAATTAGAACAAATGCCATAATGGAGACATAAACTAATTCAATAACTACCGCCAACCAGATAGGAACTCTTTCAGTGAAGTTTTCATTGAAGTGAGTAACGATAAAGTTAGCAGCGATACCCGCACCGATAATAAGAATCACTTCTGAGACGTAACCAACAAGAATATTGAAATGACTCTTTTCTTCGTATTTGTCTAAATACAGACCCACATAAGCAATAAGCGATGTAGTTACAAATAATGTCCATCTACTATAGGCTTGAGTAAACCCGTGGAATAAGTAATAGAACATCGGAGTAAATAAAGCGAAAATGAAGAAGGCAAATGGCACTAAAACGGAATAGTGTTTTTTCTTCAAGGATTCAATTAAAGCCGGAACCAAAAACATTGTTATTGGTAAGAAACAGAAGAATGATCCTGCCACATTATCATATGTTTCATTTCCCATCACAGTTAAAGGTGTACCTCTACAACTTGTGACCGGGAAAATAAATTCAATGAATGGATAAAGAGCGCGAGCTTTATTTTGGTTTGTAGGAGCAAAGTTTTCCACACCGGTGATATTTGCGGTCCAGGAAGTTAACATATTAAATATCTTTTTGAAGTTATGGGCTTTAAAAGCTTCTTGGAGATATTGTAAATAATTAGTGCCTGCCGCTCTCGGAGATGTTAATGCGTGCATCGCTGATGGAAATACCACCATCATAGGAATCATTAGACCTACTAAGAATCCTAGGAATCCCATTCCTAAGATAAATAAATTATCTTTCCAATTATTTAGTTTAATTCTTTGGAAATAGCGGAACATAGCATATAAGAATGCACACATTACAAAGCAGATGCAGAAGAAATAATTCACAAATCCCATCAAGCAGATAGAACCCGCTAAAACCCACGGTTTCTTTTCTTTAAGAACTCTTTCAACGCCTAGTAGCATTAGTGGGAAAACTAATAAAACACCGGAGAAGTGATTAAACCATAAATACCAAGTAATCCATCCAGAAAAGCCATAGGCCAAACCAGTTATTTTAGCGGTTCTTCTCGATACACCCATATAACGCATATATAGGAAGAATGTCATTCCACTAGCAGCCATTTTTACAATGGTTAAAACAGCCATACCTTGTGGCACAAATTGACGAGGCACTAATAGAATGGGTAAGAATGTCGGATCAAACAAATAATAGAAAGAATTGGAACCGATGTTGTCGGCGCCTAAATAGGTGTTTGTATCATATAAAACGAATTCACCGGTTTTAAAGAAATGCCACCAATCATCATATCCGTTTGTGTAAAAAGCGAATTGTTGAGAAGTATAGTCTCCAGTGAATGGTGTTGTGAAATAATTGATAAAAAGTGAGGTCGCAAAAAAGAGAACTCCCACCACCAAAAGAAACAGGAAATAATAGAACATCGAATGGATGTCTTTTAACCAAACAGGAAGATAATCTTTAAATTTCTTCCTGGATACATTAAAAACTATCTCGTTACCCATACTTGTATAGTACACATTATACACGCATATAAGAAACAAAATTTTACTTTTTCTTGCATTTTAATAATACCTTTTCTATCATAGAAAAGATTTTTTAGGAGGTAGTCTATGGACATTCGTAATATTGCAATCATCGCTCACGTCGACCATGGTAAGACTACCTTAGTTGACCAATTATTAAAATCTTCTGGTGCTTTCAGAGAAAACGAAGATGTCGCTAACCGCGTCATGGATAGCAATGATATCGAAAGAGAAAGAGGCATTACTATTCTTGCTAAAACTACCTCTATCATGTATCACGGCACCAAAATTAATATTTTAGATACTCCAGGGCACGCTGACTTCGGTGGTGAAGTTGAACGTATCATGAACATGGTTGATGGCTGCCTCTTATTAGTGGATGCCTTTGAGGGCACTATGCCGCAAACTAGATTCGTTCTTAAGAAAGCTCTTGAAGCTCATATTAAACCAATCGTGGTCATCAATAAAATCGATAGAGCCAATATCGATATCGCTAAAACATTAGACGAGGTATTAACTTTGTTTATTGAATTGGGCGCTCCAGATGAATTCTTAGAATTTAAAACCGTCTATACCTCAGCCTTACAAGGAACATCATCTTTAGATCCTGATATTTCCACACAAAAACCAGGAATGGATGCAGTTTTGCAGTTAATTATTGATGAAATACCAGAACCAAAAGTTGATGTTAACAAACCGCTTCAATTACAAGTTTCTTTACTAGACTATAACGACTTTGTTGGAAGAATTGGTATCGGCACAGTTAAGAATGGCAGCATTCATGTTAACGATACAGTCGCGGTTTCTCGTTTAGATGGTTCCACTAAAACTTTCAAAGTTATGAAGTTATTTGGCTATCAAGGAATCAAGAGATTAGAAATTGAAGAGGCTAAGGCTGGAGAAATCTGTGCGGTTGCTGGTTTACCAGATATCAACGTTGGTGAAACCATCTGCCCACCCAGCGAAATCAATCCCTTACCATTAATTCATCTAGATGAGCCAACATTACAAATGACTTTCGGCACAAATACATCTCCGTTCTCAGGAAGAGATGGAAAGTTATTAACTGCTAGAAAGATTGAAGAGAGACTATTTAGAGAAACACAAAAAGACGTCGCTCTTAAAGTTCAAAGAGTGCCAAACGCGGAAAATTGGGTAGTCTCCGGTAGAGGTGAATTACACTTAGGTATTCTCATAGAGAATATGAGAAGAGAAGGCTTTGAATTAGAAGTTTCAAAACCAAAAGTCATCATCAAGGAAATCGATGGTGTTAAATATGAACCATATGAAGATTTAGATATCGATGTTCCTAATGAATTTGTGGGAGATATTATGACTTCATTGGGCAATAGAGACGCCGAAATGATTAACATGGATGTCAAAGAAACCACAACCAAATTAACATATGTTATTCCTTCTAGAGGATTATTAGGTTATGTCACCAACTTTATGACTTTAACCAAAGGTTATGGAATCTTGTCTCACGTCTATAAAGAATATCGTCCTATGGTAGGAACAAGCCTCGGCGAAAGACAATTAGGCGTCTTAGTAGCTACTCAACCAGGCACCGCTACACCATACGCCATTGAACACGTAGAAGAAAGAGGCACGATGTTCATCGAACCAGGAACCGAAGTTTATGAAGGTATGATTATCGGTGAAAATAGATACGATATCGACTTAGCGGTTAACTGCGTTCTCAAAAAAGAATTAACCAATATGAGAAGCGCTAACAAAGACACGACAGTTGTTCTTAAGAGTCCAAGAAGAATGTCGTTAGAAGCTTGTCTAGATTACATCAACTCCGATGAATTAGTGGAAATCACTCCTACCACATATCGTATGAGAAAAAAGATCCTCAACACCGTTGATAGAAAGAAATACGATTCACGTAAAAAAGTTGCGGAAAAAGAAGAAAATTAACAAAAATACTGCCGTTTTGGCAGTATTTTTAATTCGTTTATCAATTGTTAAATCTTTACACCAACAACGTTTTCTACTGGTAAAGAGAAGGCAATACCTTGACCATCTGTTCCTAAACCAGCAGCTTTATAAATGGCGGATAACATGGCGTCTCTAATTTCTACCGCTGTTAAGATCATAATCATTTCTTTATCTGGTGTAATGACGATGTTATATCTCTTCTCCATGTCTTTGGTGCCGGTTCCACGAGCGTGAATAATTGTTCCACCTCTCGCACCGACTTCTCTAGCGGCATCCATGACGACTTCTGAGAATCCAGAATTAACAAGAACAATAATAACTTCAAATTTCTTTTCTTCTTCCATAAATGCCTCCTATATTTTATCGGTTAAGAATTGATAAACTTTCATACCGATTAAACTTGTCATTGGAATTGAGAATCCAATTCCACGATTTCTTTTATTGACTTTAAAGAATGCTTCTAATTCGTTTTTAACGCCCTCAATTCGCTCGTTAGCGATTAGAGATATGATTATTTCTTTCCCATTATCTTCGATACCCAAGATATCTCTCATTTCTTTTTGGGCAGTGCCTTCTCCTAATTGAACGAACTGTGCATTTGCGCCTTCTTGTTCAAATATCTTTAGAACATAATTACCTTGTCCACGATTCACAATAGTGATGAACATAGATATTTTTTTAATATTTGATTCATCTAATTGGAATTCGTTTTTGGTTTCCACTTCTTGTTTCTTTTTCTTAAATAGACCCATAAACCCTCCTAATTAAAATGAATGATTTGTACATCGTTCGCACTATAAACGTGACGACGCATAACATAACGCGCTTGGGCGGTTTTGATATTCTGGATGACACCCAAAACTTGAATAGCGATAACTGGGGTTAAAGCGATTAAAGCGATAACGCCAAAACCATTTTCATAGAATTTTAAAGAATTGCCTTCATATTTTGCTAATGTGATACCGGCAATCATTGGTAAAACAAATGAAGATGACATTGGTCCACTAGCAGTGCCACCAGAGTCAAAAGCCATCGCGGTATATATATCAGGACAGGCAAACATTAAGACTAAAGAGATGATGTATCCCGGAATCATGTAAAACATGATTGAGAAATCAAACACTGTACGAATTGCCGCTAATGCAATAGCGATACCAACGCCTAAAGATAACGTCAATAAAACTGTAGTCTTTTTAATATGACCATCAGATACTTCTTCCATTTGTTTGGTTAAAACATGAACTGCAGGTTCGCAAAGAATTGTCACTAAACCGATAATAAATGCGATGAGAATGATAATCCAATCACCCTTAACACCTAATTGACTTCCCACATAATTTCCTAACGGAGTCATAACAGCGCTTGTGCCACATAAGAAGGTTGATAAGCCAATAAAGGTAAGGAGGAAACCAAATAATAATTTTAAGATTTTCTTCTTTGGTAAACGAATGAATATGGCGTTATAAATTAAGAAAATTGCTAGTGTAGGAGCAATAGCGATTAAAACTTCAATCATTGTGCCTAAACCACCACCGATAGGTAATAAAGCTTCAACAAATTTCATGAAGATATTGCCATCTAAATCAGGATATGATGGGACGTCACCTGTACCGACATTGGATATCATAATTAAAATGGAGACGGTTAAAATTGGGCCAATTGAGGCCATACCCACCAAACCAAAACTATCGTTTTTAGCGTTTTTGCCGCCTCTAACAATAGCGATACCAGCACCTAATGAAAGAATAAATGGAACTGTCGCGGATCCAGTTGTAACACCACCAGAATCAAAGATAAATGGTAAGAAAGCCGCTTTATCAGGATTCATAGTAACGATAATTAAAAGCATGAATGTTATTGCGTAGAATAATAAATACCAAAGCTTTAATTGTCTATGAAAGATAATTCTTAAAACACCTAAAACAACAAAGGTACCGACACCAACAGCAATACCGCCAATAAGCAAAACAGAATTTATCGTGGGAACTTGTTTACTGACAATCATAATACTGGGTTCTGCCACAGTAATAAGTGTTCCTAAAGCAAAGGAAAACATAATAACAACAAATAAGTTCTTTTGCTTAGATAATGAAGAACCCATATATTCACCAACTTTAGTTAAGCTAGAAGAGGCACCAATAGAGAATACAGCCAGTCCTACAATCAAGATGACCATGCCGATTAATAACAGCCAATAATGGCCATCTTTAAAACTTAAAGGCGCCAAACCTGTCCAAGACAAAACACAAATAATAAGTACCATTGGTACAATACTTAGTGCAGCAGTAATAAGCGATTGAACATATCTATTTTTCATACACTAATAATTTTAGCGATAAAGTATTATTTAAATAATTACTTTTTGCTTTTTTTATTAAATAAAGCAGAAAATTCCGAAGGCATCGGGGCTTTAAATTTCATAAGCTTTCCAGTAAATGGATTTGTGATATCTAGCTCGTAAGCATGTAACCCTAATCTTTTAATTGGATTGGATGGTTCGCCATATTTATCATCACCGATAATATGGTGTCCTAAATCTCCGAAATGGACACGAATTTGGTTTTTGCGACCGGTCATAATATCGACATCCGCTAAAGAATAATCTTTATTTTCTTCAATGATTTTATATTTGGTGATTGCATATTGCCCATCACCTTTTTTCTTAGAAGAATACATGAGGTTTTGGGAATTCTTTTTTAAATAAGAAGTAATGGTTCCGGCTTTATTTTCAAGTTGCCCTTCCACGATTGCGTAATAACCACGTTTCTTAACAAGATTATTCCAGTTATCTCCATCGGTTAAGGCCTTAGCCATTTTATCGTTTTTGGCAAACATCAAAACACCAGATGTGTCTTCGTCTAATCTATGAACAATAAACGCTCTATTGTGTTTATCTTTTTGTTGAAGATAATCGTTGACCATTCTAAATGCAGTTGATCCTTTTTCGTTATCAGAAGGAACAGATAACAACTTAGATGGCTTATTTATAACGATTAGATCGTTATCTTCATAAATAATTGGTAAATTAGATCTGGTTTTCTTTCTAATCGGAGAGTCGGAAATAATCACTGTGTCGCCAGGAAATAATTTGAAATTAAATTGGGTGACTGGTGCACCATCGATGCTCACTCTATGAGAACCCAAAAGTGATTTCACCGAGTTTCTCGATTGACTCTTAAAGGTCGCAAACAAAAATTCTAATAACTCACATTCTTGAGTCACTGTATATTGTTTAAGATTCTTGTAGTCTTTATTGACTGGTCTCTTTTCACGAGCTTTATTCTTATTCATGATTATTGACCTTTCTAACCACCATATCCATAACCGCCTTTGCGACATCTAGATGAGTGACTTTTTCAAATTCTTCAAAGAATGCGTTGGAGTTAATTTCACATAAAATAGGTTCTTCGTCTTTATACACTAATAAGTCGATTCCCGCATATTCAATATGCAACTTATCAGCGATTTTTTGTGCAAAACCTTCATATTTTTCAGGATTTGTTAATATTTGACTTGATGCCGTATCACTAAAATTACTTCTGAAGTCAGCATTGTTTTTTCTTATGAATGATCCAAATACCTTACCATCAATAATTAACACTCTTATGGACTTACCATAACTAGTATCAACATATTCTTGGAAGATTAAAGGACTTTGAGCAATCTCTTTATATAGACTTATTAGTTCTTCTTTGGTCTTCACTAAATAAACACCTTCACCTAAAGAGCCATATACTCTTTTAACAATCATTGGCAAAGATAATTCTTCAATGACTTTATCTAAGAATAAGAAATTGCTTTCCGCCAAGTCAGTATACACTAATGGACCAGCAATAGTTTTAGGCATTCTAATACCTTTGTTCGCACATGCAATAAATGTGAGCATCTTATCATCACATATTTTGATAAAATCTGCTCTGTTAAACAAACGATAGTTAGCCTTCTCCAACAATCTAGCTAAATAAATGTCTTTATCTAAATAAAAGACAAAATCTGCTTTAGGTAGATTGATCACCACTTCACCATTTTCAATCTTTGCTAAAGAACCATCGTTGACAAAAACCTCAAGTCCGATGTCTCTTAATTTGCATTCATGTTGGAATCTATCAATTTTATATTGATTATGTCCGATAGTTTGATTGACGATAATTAATCCATTCATACTTAATTATTCTAAATATAAAAAGGTGGGATTACCACCTTTAATATAATTAATTATATTTACTCATTATTGTTCAGAAGCTTCGAAATACGTAACTTCTTTACCGAAAGCAAATGTGGCGATTAAACCTGGGCCACAAGTTGTACCAACAATTGGACCCATCCAATAGATTTTTGGTTCGATGTTGAGTTCATCTTGAAGTCTCTTCTTGATGATTTCTGCACGATCTTGCACCATTGCTTGACCAATCCAAATTTCAGTTTCCTTATCTTCTTCAAGAACGCCTTTAACGCCTTGAATTAATTCTTCTAAGGAATTCTTTGTGCCTTTAGCTTTCTTAATAACAGCATTGTTACCATGTGCATCAGAAATGAAGATTGGTTTGACACCCATAATATTACCGAAGAATGCTTTCGCGCCTTTGATACGGCCAGCAGCTTTTAAATAATTGAGGGTATCAACTGTTGCAAAGAAGTTGAAACGTAATTTGTTTTCTTCTACCCAGTTGGCCACTTCTTCAAGTGATTTTCCTTCCGCTCTTAATTCAGAAGCTTTGACAGACATCATACCTTCACCACAGCTACCATTTAGTGAGTCGATAGCGATGATTTTACGATCTGGGAATTCTTCTAATAATTGAGGAATGACTAAGGTTTGGCAGGTGCCGACAGAACCGGATAATTTGCTAGAGCAAGCGATATATAAAATATCAAATCCTTGTTCTAAAACTGGACGGAAATTATCCATGAATTCAGGAACGGAAACTTGTGTAGTTTTCACTTTCTTTCCATCTCTTAACCAGCCATAGAATTCTTCTGGTGAATATTCAACCCAGTCTAAATCCGCGGGTTTTTCCACACCATCGACGACGATGCCCATGTGGACATATTCAATGTCATATTTTTTACGAACGACTGTACTTAAGTCGCTACATGAGTCAGTAAAAATTTTAAATTTTGCCATATTTTTATTTTCTCCCGGACTTATATTGCCTTATTAGGAAATATATTTCTATCACAACCACTCCAGTTTGTGACATTTGTAAAGTTTTGTTATCAAAAAAAGAAAAGGTGCCTAGGCACCATCTATATGACGATCGCAAATTGGCACTTCCCTTTTCTTTCTTCGTTCGCTTTCTCTTTCGCGAAACATATCGATGTCTTCACCAGTTAAACGTCTATGACGTCTTTTTCTCTTTTTCTGCTCTTCCATTATTTGAATTCTTTTTTATCGTATTTCTTCAAATCTTTGTATAAGTCTTTTAGTTGTGGGAACATCTTCACATAAACTTTTTTGTATAGATAGTTATATTGTTTATGCGCGGTTTCATTAGGCTGGAAATTCGATGTTACCCTCACCATATTCTCAGTGGCTTCTTCGACGGTTTTATAAACGCCTAAACCCACGAATGTCGCAATTGCTGCGCCTAAAGAAGTAGTCTCAAAAGTTTGCACACGAGAGACAGGCAGACCGAAGATATCAGAAGTGATTTGGCAGATTGCATCACTTTGTGATCCACCACCGGAAATCTTAATTTCTTTAACTCTATGTTTTTGTGATTTTTCGATACTTTCTAGACCTTCTCTTAAAGCATAGGCAATACCTTCAATAATCGCTCGATAAAGATGTTCTTTTGTGTGGACATCAGAGAATCCGATAATCGCACCTTTCGCTAAAGGTCTAGATAATCCCGGTCCCCAATATGGTTGTAAGACTAAACCATCACTTCCAGGAGGAATGGTAGATAGTTTGCTATTTAAGATTTCTTCAACCGCCATTTCTTGGATTTTCGCTTCGTTAACTAATTCAGAAGCAAATTCTCTACTGAACCATGTTAACATCCAATAACCACGATAGATTTGGACATCCATGTTATACCAATCTTTTACCGCAGCAGGATAAGCAGGTAAAAATTTCTCTGGTTCATGATATTTCTTATTAGAAACTTCAATGCTACAAGCTGTTCCATAAGAAACTGAAGCGATATCTTTAGATAAAGCGCCTAAGCCCACTGTTTCACATGCTTTATCACTACCAGTAGCAATAATCTTAATACCATGTGGTAAACCGCATTCATCCGCAACTTCATCTTTAATAACACCAAGGATTTCACCAGGCTGTTTAATCTCAGGAAGCATACGATTAGGAATGCCAAAAATTCTTCCTTTTAAAGCGCCTTCTTTATACCAAACTCTCTTACGGAAATAGATAGGATAGTGTCCGGTTAAGGAGGCTGCACTATCGACTAATTTTCCAGTAAATAAATATGTTAAATATGTGGAAATATTGACGTATTTATAGGTGTTTTGCCAGGTTTTTGGTTCATTTTCCTTTAACCAATGGGCAATGGTTCTTTTACGATTTAATTCGATTGTGTTCTTCATTCCCACCAATTTAAAAGCTAGGCGGTGAAGTAGAGGAAGTTTCTCTTTCGCTTCCGCCATTCTTTGATCTAACCATAAGATAACTGGTCTTAATGGTTTAAGGTCTTTATCTAATTGCACAGAAGAATCTCTAAATGTAGTAATGGTTGCGCCGACAATATCCTTAAGATATTCTTTACCATCAACTGCGAGTTTCTTTAAACATCTAATTGCGAGTTCCCAATAATAATCAGCGTTTTGCTCCGCGTAACCTTTTTGGTTAGAAAAATAAGCGGGATTATATGGTTCTTTAACGATGCATTTAATCTCACCACAATTATCAATTAAACAGGTTCTTACTGATTGAGTACCAAAATCTAAAGTTAATACACATGGGTTATTTTTCATAATCGTCCCTCAACGCATTATATTATACCTTTTTTCAAAAAATACGAAAAAGATATCGGAAAACCCCTCACGTGTGATACGATAGTATCGCTGGTGTGAGCGCACTGCGCTTTACACATTGCCTATTAGGAGGAAAAATATGGCTCAAGAAAAAAGATACGTTTACCCCTTTGAAGAAGCTTATGGCTTAGGTAAAGAACTTCTCGGTGGTAAAGGTGCTGGTTTAGCTGAGATGACCCATATCGGTGTCCCAGTGCCAGAAGGTTTCACAATCACAACCGAAGCTTGTACACTTTATTATCAAAGTGGAAAAACAATTCCTGAATATGTTCAAAAAGCAATTTTTGAAGCTATTGAAGGTATTGAAAAGAAAACCGGCAAAAAATTCGGTGGTGATCATAACCCATTATTAGTTTCCGTTCGTTCCGGCGCTCGCGTGAGTATGCCTGGTATGATGGATACAATCTTAAACTTAGGTTTAAACGATGTTACCGCTGCTGCTTTAGCAAGAGAAACCGGTAACGAAAGATTCGCAATGGACTCTTATCGTCGTTTCATTCTTATGTTTACAAATATCGCCAAAGGTCATCCAAGAGATGCTATGGACAAGATGCTTGATAAATTAAAAGAAGAAAACGGTTATAAACTCGATACAGAAGTTAATGTTGAACAATTAAAAGACTTAGTTAAACGCTACAAAGCATATTACAAAGAAACATTTGGTGAAGAATTCCCATCCGATCCAAAAGAACAATTAATGGAAGCTGTCGCCGCTGTCTTTAGAAGTTGGGACAATCCACGTGCTAACGTTTATCGTATGCAATATTCCATTCCTTATGAATGGGGAACCGCTGTTAACGTTCAATCAATGGCGTTCGGTAATAAAGGTGAAACATCCGGTACAGGTGTTGCCTTCTCCCGTAATGCTGCTACAGGTGAAAAAGTTATCTCTGCTGAATATTTACCAAATGCTCAAGGTGAAGACGTCGTCGCTGGTATCCGTACCCCATTACATATCGATGAATTAAAGAGAAGAATGCCTGACGTCTATGATCAATTCGTCAAGACAATTAAAAACATGGAACTCCACTATCGCGACATGCAAGATATGGAATTCACAGTTGAAGAAGGCAAATTATACTTCTTACAAACAAGAAGTGGTAAGAGAACCCCAGCCGCAGCCTTAAAGATGGCTTGTGACATGGTTGATGAAGGTTTAATTACCAAAGAAGAAGCAGTTTTAAGAATTGATCCTGTTTCCTTCGATAAATTATTATTACCTAACTTTGATAAAGACGATTTAGCCGCTGCTCAATCTCGTTTAATCGCTAAAGGTAATCCTGCTGGCCCAGGTGCTGGTACTGGTAAATTAGCCTTTACAGCAGAAGACGCAGAAAAGAGACATAAAGCTGGTGAAAAGGTCGTCTTAGTCCGTGCCGAAACTTCTCCAGAAGACTTAATCGGTATGATTGCCTCTGAAGGTATCTTAACCATGCGTGGTGGCATGACAAGTCACGCCGCTGTCGTTGCTAGAGGCATGGGAAAATGCTGTATTACTGGCTGTTCTGCAGCGTTAATTAATGAAGAAGCACAAACATTAACCATCGATGGTAAAGTCTATGGTCCAGGCGATGTCCTCTCCTTAGATGGTTCCACAGGTTGTGTTTATAGCGGTGATATCAAGAAAGTTGCACCAGACCTCTCCAGTGGTAACTTCGGTCGTTTAATGAAATGGGTTGATGAAGCTCGTCAATTAAAAGTCAGAACCAACGCTGATACACCAAGAGATGCTCACCAAGCTATCTTATTCGGTGCTGAAGGTATCGGTCTCTGCCGTACTGAACATATGTTCTTCGATAAAGATAAGATCTTCCACTTCAGAAAGATGATCTTAGCGGATACAGTTGAAGAAAGAAAAGCCGCTTTAGCGGAAATGGAACCTCTCCAACAAAAAGACTTCGAAGGTATCTTTGAAGAAATGAAAGAACTCAATGTCAACATTCGTTTATTAGATCCACCTCTCCATGAGTTCTTGCCACAAGAAGAAGATAAGATCGTAGAATTATCTGAAGCTACCGGACATTCTGTCGAATACATCAAGAAGAGAATTTCTGATTTACATGAATTCAATCCAATGATGGGTCACAGAGGCTGCCGTCTTGACGTTTCCTATCCTGAAATCGGTGAAATGCAAACACGCGCAATTATTAAAGCTGCTTTAGCAGTCAATAAGAAACTCGGTTTACATATCGAACCCGAAATCATGATACCTCTCACCTTAGACTTAAGAGAATTCAAATTCGTTAAGGCTATCGTTGTGAAGACCGCTGATGAAGTCATCAAGGCTTCCGGACAAAAACTCGTTTACCATGTTGGTACAATGATTGAAATCCCACGTGCTGCTTTATTATCAGACGAAATCGCTGAAGAAGCAGAATTCTTCTCCTTCGGTACAAACGACTTAACACAAATGACCTTTGGTTTCTCTCGTGATGATGCCAGTAAGTTCTTACCAGATTATTACAAGAACAAGATTTTAGAAGAAGATCCATTCAAGACCTTAGATCAACATGGTGTTGGCAAATTAATCAAATACTCCGTCGAACAAGGCCGTAAGACCAGACCTGATTTACATATCGGTGTCTGTGGTGAAACCGGTGGCGAACCAAACTCCATCGATTTCTATCACAAAGTCGGTTTAGACTATGTTTCTTGCTCACCATTCCGTGTGCCAGTTGCGAGATTAGCTGCTGCTCAAGCCGCAATTAGAAATCCAAGAAAAAAATAGTTGTTTCTAATAAAAAACACAAAAATTGACTATAGATTATATCTATAGTCTTTTTTTATATTCAACTATTGGTTGAGAAAAAATACAGTTGAGCAACGGATTGGTTATAAAATATTTTTGACACATGTTTTATAGTTTTCCTGTCAAACAAAGGAGGCCGCTATTATGAAAGAAACATTTGGACAAAGATTAGCGCGTATTAGAAAGAAAAAAGGATTAACACAAGAAGAAGTAGCTAACAAAATCGTTATTTCTCCACAAGCCGTATCTAAGTGGGAAAACGATTTATCTTCTCCCGACATCTTAGTGCTCTCATCCTTGGCAGATATCTTAGGCGTAACCGTTGATGAATTATTAGGAAGGAAGCCAGTCGAAGACAACGATGTTAAAGCTGATAAAGCAGAAGAAAACACCGCTGAAGAAGTTGTTGATGATAAAGAAAAACATCAAGGAGAAGATTTAAATAAGAGTGAAGGTATTCATCTCGTTGATGATGATGGTAAAGAAGTTCATATCAATAACAAAGGTATTTTCGTAAAGAAAGACGGCAAGGTTACTAAAGTAAAATGCAAAGCTGAAGATAAACCCTGGATCATCACCACCGCAACATTGTTTGGTCTTGCTTTAATTGGTTATATATTAATGGGTCTATTATGGACTGATAAAAATATGGGTTGGTCCATGGGTTGGATCTTATTCTTATTGCCAATTATTGTTTCCTCTATTCCACACGCGGTTAGCCATAGAAGAATTTGTAATTTCGCATACCCAATTCTTGTTGTAGCCGCGTATTGTACATTAGGGTTCTTAGGAATGTATTTCGGATTCGAAGGATGGTCCTTCTATTGGTTCTTGTTCTTAACCATTCCAGCCTTCTATCTGATCTTCGGTCCGATCGATAAATATATGCACCGCAACGATGTCAAAGTTCGTTTTGAAGATGATGATGACTTCGATGATGATGACGATGATGAAGATGATGACGAAAAATAATAAATGAGCAGCAAAAAAGCGGGATTTACAAGAAATTCCGCTTTTATTTTGTCTATTTAAAATTAATACAAACCTTTTTTGTATAAACCTTTATCAGTTAATTCTTTAAGAGCTTTAACGACTGCTGGTTTATCTTCACGATAGGTCACACCATACCAGACGGAAGGTGTACCGATGAGTTTTAATGTCGCTTTACCATTTTCCACTAAGCGGGAAACTTCTTCAGGAATTAAGAACTCAGATTTTAAATTATCAATGTTATCTCTTAAGAAGATAGGGAATTGTTCTTTTAATCTATCGATGATGTCTTTGGTAAAGACGAATAAGTTCATAGACACTAATTGGCCAGGTTGGCAGATGAATGGACGAATGTTTTCATCTAATGGTGTCGCTTGAATGATGTTTCTTTCATCTCTACAGATGCTAGATTCAATCATTTTTGTTAAATAGAGTTTGTCATCATGGAAGCAAACTCCGCGCTTCACAGAGCCGTTTTCCGCTAATGTGTTAGCGACATCAAAAGCGACGTTCGCATATTTACCAACACTATTCTTCGGTAATGATTTTAAATACTTGGCAGCGACTTCATATGTTTCTTGACCATAATAGTCATCACCATTAATGATAATGAAATTATTTCTAATTAAATCTCTGGCTGCTAAGATGGCGTGAGCGGTACCCCATGGTTTCACTCTACCTTTTGGGCAAGTAAAGCCTTCTGGTAAATCATTTAAATCTTGGAAAGCGTATTCGGTCTTCACTAATGGTTCAACACGTTTACCGATTGTTTCTCTAAAGATTTCATAGTGTTCTTTTTTAATAATGAAAATCACACTATCGAAGCCGGCGCGAATCGCATCATGGACGGAATAATCTAAAATGAAATTTCCATAATCATCCATTGGTTCCATTTGTTTTAATCCACCGAAGCGGGAACCCATACCAGCCGCTAATATAACTAATTGCATAAAACAACCTCCGTTTTCTAATTGTTCTAACTATTTTATTTATTAAGGTACTTAAATACAAGACTAATTGTCTTAGCGTCTTTTATTTGACCTTTCATAATCATTTCTTTGACTTCATCGATACTAAAGTAATAAATATCGATATTTTCGTCTTCATCAAGATGTCTAGGAACCTTGGTAACATTGTGAGCGATATAAAGATGAATTATTTCGTCTGTGTATCCACAAGAAGGATACATCTCACCCATATCAATAAGAGATTCCGCTCTTAAGCCAACCTCTTCTTCTAGTTCTCTAATACCGGCATCGTAGGAATTTTCACCTTTTTCTAATTTGCCAGCGGGTAATTCCCAAACCTCTTCACCATAGGCGTAACGATATTGTTTTTCAAAAACGATCTTGCCATCGACTTCCGCAAGGATGCAAACACCACCATGATGGTGCACAACTTCTCTTGTAGATTTCTTGCCATTCACTAAAACGTCATCATTGTTCAATGTGAGAATTTTACCTTTATAAACAACGTTAGATTTTAAAGTTTTTTCTATTTTTCCCATAAAATAAGTAATTTTTGCAGTTATTTTTTGATATTTGCGAAAGATTTATTAAAAACAAAATTGTTGTCAGCGTCGATGTAGCCAACTTCTCTATCGTTAATGATGATTGAGCCATCATCATCAATAAAACCGACTTCTTTTTGACCGAAAGAAATAATTCCATCATCAGTGATGTCAGCGAATTTTCTTCCGGTGATAATAAGTTCGTTTTCTTGAATGTAACCCACTAGTTCTTTATCGATATAAATATTATGTCCAAAGCAATCAATAATAAGCATTATTTATCTCCTATAACATTTTCAGTGATTTCTTGATTATTACCAATCTTGGCATTTAAAACTTTTTGACATTTAATGGTGTTGTTATTACCTATTTTAGAGTTTTCGATAACAAGATTAGGGCCAATCACATTTCCATCACCAATAACTGTATTGCCATAGATGGTGGTATTTGGGAAGATAACTGTGTCTTTACCAATAACAACATTGGGTGAGATATAAGTTGTATCGGGGTCTTCCATAGAAACACCAGATAACATTAATTCATGATTAATTTTCTTTCTCATCACTTTAGCAGCATATGAGAGTTGCACTCTATCATTAATACCAAATACTTCCACCATATCTTCTACAACATATGATCCGACTTTTAGATTATCGTTAACAAAGAATTCTACTAATTGAGACAAGTAGAACAATTGTCTTTTGTTGTTATTATCCATTTTGTTTAAGTATTTAAATAATAACTTGTTATTAAATACACAAATACCGGTGTTTGCTTCATTAACATCTAACTCATATTTAGAGCAGTCTGTTTCTTCACGAATCGCTAATAATTTATAGCTTTTTTCTTCTCTTAATAATCTTCCATATCCTTGAGGATTTGATAAAACCGCAGAGACAACTGTTAAATCATTGTTTTCTTTTTCGTGGATATGAAGAATAGATTGGATTGTTTCGGTGGACACAAGGGGTGTATCACCATAAATAATTAATGTTTCACCATCTAAATCTTTTAATAAAGGTGCGGCTTGTTGCACTGCATGACCAGTGCCAAGAATATTCTTTTGCCAAACAACTTCTGCTTCATTACCCACTAATTGAGAGGTAACCTCACCGCCGAAGCCCACCACCACTACTTTTCTATCAAAATTTAATGGTTTTAAAGCATCTAAAACATAGTTAATTATTGGTTTACCAAGAATTGGATAAGAGACCTTTGAATGGTTGGGATCAATAGAATGCATCCTTGTGCCTTTTCCGGCTGCTAAAATAATTGCGTATCTTTTCATAAAAGCCTCCTATTTAAGTACTTTAGTGAGTTCAACTAAGTATTCTTTTTCTAATTCTTTCGCCACGTTCTTAATGAGTTTTTTATCTGTACTTATTGCAAATACTGCGGAACCAGATCCACTCATTTGTACAATATTAAGACCGTGCATCTTTAATTTATCAATAATGACTTGGATTTCTGGCACTAAAGAGATAGCGGCAGGTTCTAAAGAATTACAAATTGATTGTGCTAATTTAACATCATCGCCTTCTTCAAGTGCTTTTATCACATCTTCAACATTGCCGATTTTTAAATCCATAGTATCAGATAATTTGAATACTTTTTCTGTAGAACAACCCACCACTGGTTTTACTATTAAAACATAATAATCGTTTTTAAGATTGATAAAATCAATCTTTTCACCAACACCACGGCATCTAGCGGGTTTAGAAGAAATAAAGAAAGGAACATCTGCGCCAACCTGCACAGCGATATCTATTTTCTCTTGCTCGCTCATATTAAGGTTTAGATATTTATCAACGGCATTAATCACTGTTGCGGCATTTGAAGAGCCACCACCAAGTCCCGCTTGCATAGGAATAACTTTGTGAATAGACACTCTAAATCTATTAGTGAATCCATATTTCTCTTGTAACAAATTAATAGCGGTAGTTGCGGTATTGTATTTAAACAAACCCAATGAAAAATCATCTATTGTCACATAGTGATCAGGAGCACTTTTTAGTTCTGTGAACAAAACGGAATCATGTAATTCTAAAGGAAGCATAACCATATCGAGATTATGGTACCCATCTTCTCTTTTGCCCACGACATTAAGGCAAAGATTTATTTTTGCGTAACTTTTAATAACTAGGTTTTTCATAGGGACCTCATTATATTGATAAAATCAATGAATATCAATCAAATAATCTTTTGATAGATTATATATTTCTACGTATTGTTGAGGCAATATTTCTTCTGGCCTCTTATTCATAGGAACATTTAAGGCTTCTAAAATCTTCTGCGCAACTTCTTTATTATCTAAACAAGTACTTAAATTGTTATATATTGTTTTGCGTCTATTTAAGAACAATCTCTTCGCAAATTTATAAACTTCTAAAACAAATGATTTATTAACGTTTTTTTCTAAATCTATCGTAAAAACTAGAGATGAACATTTGGGAACTGGATAAAAACAACCGGGTTTTACCACGAAATTGCGTTTCGATACTCCTAATAAGTGAACAAGTATTGATGCCGGTCCATATTCCTTACCAGATAAATCATAAAATCTTGGGAAGGCTTCCGCTTGGCACATCAACACCATTCTTCTTGCTTTTTGACATTTTTCTAAAAGATAAACAATTGTTTCTGTTGTGATGTTGTAGGGTAGATTTCCAATTATCTTTGTGTAACTAGAAACATCAACTTTTCGTATATCGTTTAAGACCAATTCAATATTGTCTTTTGCATATAAGATTTTCAGGAAATCAATCATTCTTTTATCGATATCCACTAATGTGATTTCTTTAGCATCACTAACGGATAAAAAATGAGTTAAAGAACCAATACCAGGACCAATTTCTAAAACAGTGTCTTCACTACTAATTTCTAATAGATCAACAATCTTCTTGCAAACATCTGGTTCCAGCAAAAAGTTTTGGCCATAATCCTTATCTGGCTTAAGGCCTGACTTTTCAATAATCTCCATGACGTTCTTTCGATTAATTTCCATTTACTACCTCAGTCTAATTTAATGTTCAAATAGTTCAATCTTTTTAATAGTTGTTTATTATTACAAATTCCTAAATGAAGCTTTTTACATAAACTATTTCTAGATTCGTTATCAACAATTCCGTATCTATATAAATCACTACAAGTTAATTGACCTTTAGTGGTTTCTTTAGTTGACAAATGTTCTTTTAGAACATTTAATAATTCATTTTTATCGCATTCAGCAATACCATGCTTTCCATTTTTATCACATTTAGCAAGATTAACTTTAATATCGATATAAGCGAATTCTAATTTTGATAATTTGTTTCTTATACATTCACCTGCGTCATCTGGGTCAGTTAACACAATGACTTTCTTTTGTTTGGAATAATGTTTGAGGAAATCAATCTCTTCATCAGGTATTTCATAACCGTTTGTGGTTATATATAAAGCGTCGATGAATGAAGATAAATAAGCGACATCACTCTTACCTTCCACAACGATAATTCCATCAAAATAATACATCATTCTTCAATACCAAATAGACGACAAGAATTCTTATATAACACATCGATAATATGCTTCTTAGATTCTTCTTTTAATCTAGCGATTTCATCGATGACGAGCGCTATATTTTTCGGTTCATTAACTGTACCTCTTAAAGGGTGTGGCGCTAAATATGGAGAATCGGTTTCCACTACCAATCTGTCAAGGGGAACAACCTCACATACTTCCTTAGGTGTTTTGGCATTTGTGAAGGTTAATGGACCATCAAGACCAATATATAATCCAAGGTCTAAAACATCTTTCAATAATTCCACACTTCCAGAGTAACAATGCATCACTCCACCATATAAAGGTTTGTGTTCTTTTAATAAAGCTAAACAATCTCCAAATGCCTCACGATTATGAATAGAAATAGGCTTTTTATAGAGATTTGCAGCGTTTATTTGCTTAATAAACCATTGTTTTTGTTTTTCTCTTTGCTCAGGTTCTTTTACCCAATGATAATCGAGACCGATTTCTCCAATAGCTACAACCTTTGGATCATTGACATGTGTCATTAATTTATCAAAGTCTTCATCAGTAACTCCATCGATATCCGTGGGATGCACTCCAATGGCAGCGTATATTTCTGGATATTTATTTGCTAGTTCGATAGCGAGATAAGAACTTTTGATATCCCATCCCACTACTAAAAATTTATCGACACCCACCACTTTTGCGGATGCGATAACTTCATCGATATTGTTATAAAGTTCTTCGGAATTTAAATGACAATGTGTATCAAAAATCATTTTCCCACACAGAAACGAGAGAAGATTTCTTTACTCAAATCACTCTTATTTCTCTCTCCTAAAATATCAAGAATCGCATAATAAGCATCCATCAAATTGATAGAAACTAAATCAACCGTTAAATCATTTAAACAATCTTCCTTAGCTTTTTCTAAAGACATTCTAGCTTGTTTTAATAAACCAATTTGTCTCACATTACTAAGCGCTGGACGTTTAAAAGATTGATCATCTAAACCGATAATTTTATATATTTCTTTCACTAATGGTTCGATATCATTACTTAAAGCAGATATATAGATTTTTCCATCATCAATTTTAGAAATCTTGTCTGATTTATTGTAAACAATAATACGATTGAGTTCTTCGGTGATGCTCAATATTTCTTTATCCTCATCTTTTAGCGGTTCTCCGGCATCTAAGACCACTATCACGAGTTCTGCATCGTTAATAGATTTTTTCGCTCTTTCTACGCCTATTGATTCCACTACATCATCAACTTCTCTAATGCCTGCGGTATCTAATAAGTGTAGAACGATACCGTTGAGATTAACTTCTCCTTCAACGATATCTCTTGTGGTTCCTGCTATATCAGTAACGATAGCTTTTTCTTCGCCCACTAAAGCATTTAAAAGAGATGATTTACCGACGTTTGGTCTACCGACAATCGCGACTTTAATACCGTCTTTAATAATCTTAGCTTTTTCACCATCATCGATGAGTTTGTTAATCATATCAATAGTTTCATCACAACATGTGATGACTTGTTGCTTATTTGCCTGCTCTATATCCTCATATTCGGGATAATCGATGTTGACTTCAATTAAAGAAATAATATCCGCTAATTTGGTTTTAACAGGTTGTAATAAATCACTTGTTTTACCAGAAAGAGAGAACATTGCGATATCTTTACTTTCTTTGGTAGTGGCGTTGATGATATCGTTTATTGCTTCTGCTTGCACTAAATCGATCTTTTGATGGATATAAGCGCGAGAAGAATATTCACCGTTTGTGGCTAATCTAGCACCATTTTCTAATAGAAGATCGATAATTTGTTGACTGATTAAAGATGAACCATGGCAAATAATTTCCACTAAATCTTCACCAGTAAAACTCTTTGGTCCTTTATAGATGGCCATGACGACTTCATCGATAATTTGACCAGTTTTATGGTTTTGAATTTTCCCCACCAAAAGGGTTCTTTCTTTAATGTTTGTAATGTCTTTGGAAAAGCATTTAGAGACTATTTGAAAGCAATCATCACCAGACACTCTAATGATGGCTAATGCGGATTTCATCGGGGGAGTTGCTAACGCGACAATTGTTTCAAACATAAATACCTTTCCAAAAAAGCACCCAAAGGGTGCTAATTTAATTAATCAACGTAAATAATGTGTACTTGACGTTGTGTTCCTTCACCAGAAGATTCAGTGCGGATGTGCTCCATACCTGAACAAGCATTATGAATGATTCTTCTTTCATCTGCTGGCATTGGATCAAATGTATAAGTGGTTTTTGTCTTTTGGACTTGATGAGCAAATCTACGAGCCATTTTACCGAGATTATAATATTTATTATCTTTGTAACCATTGACATCTAATAAAACTCTAAATCTCTTATGGAAATGGTTGCTGACTGCTAATTTGGTTAATTCATTTAACGCTTGGAGTGTTTTACCATTCTTTCCAATTAAAATTGGATTATGGGTAGAATCGATAGTGATACGGATAATATCGTCATCGAGTTTAGTATTAACTGTGCTTTCAATTCCAAGGTTATCAGTTACTGTTAAGACATAATCTTCCGCATATTTAATAATGTCGGAAAGTTCATAAATTTCAACAACTATTTTCTTATTGAAAATACCTTTTGTTTTATCAGTAACGACATAAACTAATTCTTCAACAGGAGTACCCAATTCTTCACTGGCGGCATTTAATGCATCTTCCACTGTTTTTCCAGTATATGATTTCATATTTAGTCTCCTTTATTGTTTTTTGCTGCCTTTGCGATTCATAATCGCGTGGGTAATAAGTGTTTGTGCAATAGAGAACAAAGCACCCACTAACCAATAAACACCTAAGGCAGACACAAGGGAGAATCCCATAAAGATAATCATGGCGAGCATAATATATGTGAACCATTTCATCTTGTTATCAGATTCTTTTTGAGCAGGATTGCGTCCGAGTTTAGCAATCTTTTTCTTTTTAGCTTTAGCTATCCATTGTGGTAATAACATAGCGACTGTTTGTGCACCCGCCATTAATAAGAACAAAGCTAAAGCAGTCCAAACACCTGATGCTGGGTCTTTCCAGTTAGACCAAGTGGTAAGAACAGAACTAATAGATTGTGATAAGTTGAGTCCTAAGACACGACCTGTAGACAAGATAGCGCTGCCTTGCATAGCACCCCAAACACAGATAAACACAGGGAATTGCACAATCATCACTAAGATGGATGTGAATGGATTAATCTTGTGTTTCTTATATAATGCTTGGGTTTCTGCCGCTAAACGTTGTTTCTCGTAATTGTTGGTATTTGAGTTAGGATATTTGGCCTGAATCTTTGCAATTTCCGGCTGTAATTCCTGCATTTTGTTGGAAGAAGTGGTTTGTTTAAAGGTTGCTGCAAGCATTAAAGTTCTCACAATAATAGTGACGAACAAAATAGCTAATAATGATGCCCAACCTTGAGCCATACCACCTTTAGCAAAGCCGACAGCGATTGTATCTGTTAACCAGCCAATTGGATAAACCAACAAACCAGAGAGGAAACCCACTCTTTGCCAGGCGTAACCCCAGTCTTTTGCTTCAATCTCAACTTGAACGCCATCACCATAGTTACCATAGTAACCATTAGAAATAGCTAAGCAAGAACGATATCCAGCAATATTGTTCTTCATTTGATTTTGATAGAAAGTAATGTAGTCAGTAGTGGGACATTCATCAATCGCGACTTTTTCAGAAAGTCTAACTTCGTTAGTGTATGCACCCCAGTTTTCCCATAATTTCTTACTATCTTTTTCGTTGGTTCCGTAATATTTCAAATATCCGAATTTACTAAGGACACTTTCTTTGTTGAGAACATATTTGTCCCCTTCTTTTTTCATATAACTTATATCGTCAGCTGTTAGGTTTTTATCAGTTATGTTAGCAGCTTCAATAGCGTGTTTTAACACGACATTATCTAATTCGATGTAGTAAGCAAGTGATGGTGCGGCTAAAAATTGTTTATTTAAAGCAGCATCATGAATTTTGCTTAAACCTTTACTATTGTCGAGAGAAGCATTGTACCAAACTTCGTTTGTGGTGATATCGGCATCTAATTTACCAATTTTACCTTGAGCGTTGTACTCTTTGGCTTTATCTTCAGTAGCAAAGTATTCGCAAACACCGTGATCGATAGCGTATAAGATATGGGCTTTATCTTTTGAAGAACAGAATGAGTTAGTACAGCCAGTTAAAACCATAGCCCCCAAAAGGAGTGTGGTTAAACCTAATCCTATTTTTGTACTTTTTTTCATTTTATAACCCTACCTGTTTTGTAAATAAATCACATAATTGTGATTTGTTGTCATTAAATGTCTTATCTAAAAATTCTTTTCTGACAATAATGACGATATCAAGTGAGTGTGCATCATATTTAATTAAATCATCGCACATCGCTCTCACCTGACGCTTTACGCGGTTGCGTAGTACTGCGTGACCAAGTTTCTTAGAAGCGGAAATACCTACTCTAACGTAAGATAGTTCGTTCTTTTTAATGTGAACAATAAAACTTGGTAAGCGGAATGAATTACCTTTATGAATTGTAGTAGCGAAATCTTCGCTCTTTTTAATTCGATTAAGGGTTTTCATCAATTCTCCTAATTAGGCAGTAAGGACTTTACGACCTTTAGCTCTGCGGCGAGCTAACACATTACGACCCTTATCACTTTTCATTCTGGCGCGGAAACCGGCCTTACGTTGATGTTTGATTTTACTTGGTTGATATGTACGTTTCATCTTAAGTGTACCTCCTTAAACATAGCGTTAAAAATTATATGGGCATTTATAGATAAATGTCAATAACGCGTGAGTGCATACATATAAAAATATATAAGCGAATAAGAGTTATCCACATTTTCACTTAAACCACAAAACGAGATGTAGTTTATGCTTTTATATAACTTGTTATAATAAGTGGTTTTTTTGGTTCTACATCAGAAAAACAAATCAACATTTTATCCACCAAAGAAAAAGGTTATCCACATTTCCCCACAAAAAGAAAGTTGTGGAAAAAGTGCTATCTAATAAAGATAGGATAAAGAACTGATGTGGATAACTTAAAAACTTGTTTTTTCAATTAAAAAAAGCGGTGGATTATTCTATAATTAATCACAGCAATAGACAGGAAACATATTTATATGATTAGTTCAATATCAGAAATAGCAAGGCTTTGGGATCTCACCCTTAAAAGAGTGGAGCAAAAATTAGGAGACAGACAAACATTCGACTCCTTTTTTGCTGGAACATATATCAATGAAATTTATGGTAACAGGATTCAAGTTATCGTCGAAAAAGATCTTGCTCGTGCTGTTTTGAACACCAAATACATTCAAATGGTAACTGATATTGTTAACGATATTACTGAAGATACATACGAAGTTGAGTTCGTCTCAAGTAAAGAAATCGGCAAATTAGAAAGAAAAGAACCAAAAGGATTCTCTCCACAGCAGAATAAAGAAACACCATTTTTCAGCGATTCATTTCTCGATCCTTCACTAACATTTGATAGTTATGTTGTAGGTCAATTCAATAAAGAGGTTTATCACGCTGCAAAAGTAGTGGCAGAAAACCCCGGAATCAGATTTAATCCTTTCTTCTTATATTCCCATTCAGGCTTAGGAAAAACTCACTTAATGCACGCTGTTGGAAACTATATCAAAGAGAAGAATCCAGCAACAAAAGTTTTACTAATTAGTGCGCAAGCTTTCGTAGAAGAATATATCGGTTTTGTCACTGGAGAAAAAGACGCAGATGACCTCGCAACTTATTTAAAAGGAATCGATGTTTTAATGATAGATGATGTGCAAAACCTTGCAAGTCGTGAGAAATCTCAAGACTTTTTATTCACTATTTACAATTGGATGATTGCTCACAAGAAGCAAGTTGTTGTTAGCTCTGATCGTCAACCAAATGAGTTAGAAAAGATACAAGATAGATTAATTACTAGATTCTCTCAAGGCTTGGTTATTAAGATTAATGAACCCGATCAAGAATCGTGTGTAGAAATCTTAAAGAAAAAGATTCAAGAAAGAGGGATGAATGTCAACGACTTCGACCCAAGCGTACTTATCCTCTATGCAGAGAAATTCTCCAAGAGTATTAGAGACTTGGAAGGTGCATTAAATAGGTTAACATTAAAAGCGGAATTCCTCGGTGAAAATTACATCACAATGGATATAGCAATTGAAGCCGCAGAAGATATCCTTGGTGGTAAACAAGTATCCACACAACTAAATGGACAAAAGATAATCAACACTGTTGCAGACTACTATAAGTTAGAACCATCACAAATCACCGGAAAAACAAGAACCAGTCAATTAGTTCTCGCTAGACATATATGTATGTATCTTATGAGATATATGTTAACAGAGATTTCATTGAAACAAATTGGTAGCTTATTAGGTGGTAAAGATCACACAACTGTTATGTCAGGTATATCCAATGTGGAAAAAGGGTTGAAAACTGATGAGGCTCTAAAACAAGCTATTGAAGAGATACAAAACCGCTTAAAACCATAACATAGTTTATTAAAAATAAAATGTTAAATTATTGCTCCGTATGGTAGAATAAAAATTAATTAGGAATAAAACGAGATAAAAGCGAGTTATCCACATTATCCACACACCTTAATATTATTAATATAATAATAAATATAAAACGAAAGGAAATAATCTATGAGATTTACAATTAAAAGAGAAGAATTTCTTAAAGGTTTATTAACAGCATCTAGAGCAGTATCTAGCAAAGTTGTTGTTGCTGTTTTAGCTAATTTAAAGATTGAATTAAATGAAAACGGTTTGTTTATAACTGGTTCAAATTATGATCTAACAATTAAAACTCATGTACCTTATAGATTTAATGGCCTTGAAATAATCAGAAACTTCAAAGAAGGTGCTACTTTGGTAAACGCTAAATTAATTACCGAAATGGCAAGAAAGATGGAATCCGATGAAATCACATTCGAAGTTATTGATTCCACAATCGCTAAAGTTAGTAACACACGTTCTAATTACGATTTAAATTGTGTTAGACCAGAAGAATATCCTGATTTGGATTTAGAACCAAATGGAACCCAATTAACACTTAGTAAAGCTGATTTTGATTCTTTAGTGTCTCAAACAGCGTTTGCGGCATCTACAAAAGAACAAAAGCCAATTTTAACTGCGATGAATCTTGAAGCCTCTAATGGCGTGTTAACCGCTACAGCGACCGACTCCGCTCGTATGGCAAGAAAAGAAATCGCCATTCCTGAAGATGTTCGCTTCGTTGCTAACATTCCTGCCAAGATGATGGTAGAAGTTGATCACTTATTAGAAGGACAAGATTCTATTGATATCGCCTTTAGTGATAAGAAAGCGTTATTCACATTAGGAAGAACGGTAGTTGCTTCTCGTTTAATCGCTGGTGATTATCCAAACACCAAAAACATCGTTCCTCGTATGACTAATTATTCATTACAAGTGAACGCGAACGATTTAATTAAAGCTATTGATCGTGCGAACATTTTATCTGTTGAAAGAGAGAATGTTGTCGACTTAACAATGAATGAAAGTAATGTGGAAATCTCCGCAAAAAGCCAACAAATTGGTTCTGCCGTTGAAAGAATTGATGTGTTTAAATTCGTTGGCCAAGACTTAAGAATTTCTTTTAACAGCGAATTTGTTGTTGCAGCAGTCAAAGCTCTCAATTGTGAAGATGTCACCTTTGCGTTTGTAGGCGAAATGAAGCCCTTTGTGGTGAAAAATGCCACAGATGAGTCCGTCATCCAAATTGTGACTCCAGTGAGGACGTATTAGGCCAAAAACGGCTAATTTAGACAATATAATAGAATAGGGAATATTTAATTCCCTTTTTTATTTATATAGTGTATAATTAAGCACAGGAGTTTCTTGTGAGTGTCAAAACAATAAATTTAAGACCAGATGAAGAATACATCACTCTTCAATCTCTCTTAAAAGTATCGAATGTCATTTCTACCGGGGGAATGGCTAAAATCTTTCTAGAAGAGAATGAGGTAAGGGTGAATGATGAATTAGAGAACAGAAGAGGTCGCAAGCTATATAAAGGTGACCGAATCGATCTCGAAAACCAATCATTTGTCATTAAATAATGCTTGTTAAAAAACTCACTCTCAAAAACTTTCGTAATCATTCCTATTTGTCTTATGATTTTGTTCCAGGAATGAATATATTGGTAGGTCCCAATACCGCCGGCAAAACCAATGTTGCTGAATCGATTTATTATTTATCGATTGCTAAAAGTTTTAGGACTGATGAAGATAAGGAATTAATCACTAATTCCAAAGACAAAGCGGAAATAGAAGCTGTCTGTTCAGAAGGACAACTAAACCGCAAAATCAAAATCATCATTACTCGCGAAGGGAGGCAAATTTTATTAAATGGTAAGCCGACTACTAGGTCGGAATTATCTAAAAACGTGAATGTTTTGCTTTTTGAACCAAAAGACGTTTTGATGTTTCGCGGTTCACCCAAAACAAGAAGAGCTTTTTTAGATATAAATCTCTGTAAGAAAAGCCAACCCTATTTAGACTATCTCGCCCGTTATAATAAAGTTCTTAAAGAAAGAAATGATTTATTGAAGAGTAACAATGTAGATCCAGTTTTGCTAGAAGCAACTACAGAAATGCTAGTGAAATTAAGCGATCCGATTGTGCTCTATAGGCAGATGTATGTCAAGGATATCAACGATATCCTTATAAAAATAACGCGCGCGCTCACAGGCGTAGAGGGAAAACTTGAAATTATCTACAGGCCATTCGTCGAGCCTGGCAAGGACTTCCAAAAGAACGCGTTAGAGGCGTTTAAAAGGGCCGAGGAGAGAGATTTACATCAGAAAGCAACTTCTATAGGTATTCACAGAGAAGATTTCTCAATTTGCCTAAATGGACGCGATATTGGTCAATTTGGCTCCCAAGGTGAAAACAGAATCGTGGCCTTGGCCTTAAAACTCAGTCCTTACTTCCTCATTGATGACAAAGACAAAAGACCGGTTATTGTCCTCGATGATGTGATGAGTGAACTCGATAAAGAACACTGTGTAAGACTGATTAATTTCCTCAAAAAATTCGAGCAAGTGTTTATCACCGCGACAAACTTAAAAATCGCTGGTGCCGCTCAATATCAAATAGAACTTAAAAAATAAATAAAGGAGGTCTTCTATGGAAGAAGAAAAGAAAGAAGCTGTCGTAGAAGAAGCAAAAACCGAAAATCCCGCTCCCGAGATTAAGGTCGAAGTTTCCGAGATGAACGAGGAAGAAGCTCAACTCGAAAAAGCCGATGCGAAGTATACGGCAACAAACATTCAAGTCTTAGAGGGGCTTGAAGCAGTTAGAAAAAGACCAGGTATGTACATCGGTACAACATCCGCTGCTGGTCTTCACCACCTCGTGTGGGAAATCGTTGATAATTCTATCGACGAAGCTTTAGCGGGTTACTGTACAGAAGTGACAGTGACAATTAATAAAGGAAACACAATCACTGTTGTGGATAATGGTCGTGGTATTCCTGTTGACGTGGTCGCCAAAAGTGGCCTTTCTGGTGTAGAAACCGTTTATACAGTTCTTCACGCAGGTGGCAAGTTTGGTGAAGGTGGTGGTTATAAAGTTTCTGGTGGTCTCCATGGTGTTGGTGCCTCAGTTGTTAACGCCCTTTCTGAATGGTGTGAAGTTACCGTCAATAAAGATGGCGGTGTTTATTACATCAAATTCGTCAATGGTGGACATATCGTTGAACACTTAAAGAAAATCGGAACTTGTGAACCGGGACAAAACGGCACAAAAGTTACTTTTAAGCCCGATGGAACGATTTTCCAAGACACAACTGAATATAATTACGAAACCATTCGTGACAGAATGAGACAAACCGCATTTTTGAACAGAGGTATTAGAATCACCGTTATCGATGATAGAGGTGAAGAACAAGTTAAAGAAAGCTTCTGCTATAAAGGTGGTATTAAAGAATACGTTTTATTCATCAACAATCACAAAACAAGATTATTTGATGATGTCATTTATTGTGAAGGCTCCGTCCCAATTACATTAGCTAGCGGAAGCACTGCTCATGTATATGCGGAAATCGCTTTCCAATATGATGATGGTTATAGCGCAAACGTCTATTCTTTCTGTAATAACGTTCATACCCATGAAGGTGGTATGCACGAAACAGGCTTTAAAGAAGCGATGAAAAAGGTAGTTAATAATTACTGCCGTGAATATAAGTTCCTTAAAGATGGCGAAGATGACTTAACATATGATGATATCGCTGAAGGTTTAACCGCGGTTATTTCCGTCAAGCATCCAAACCCCCAATTTGAAGGACAAACTAAAACCAAATTAGGTAACTCCGAGGTAAGAAAGATCGTCAACGGAATCGTCAGTGAACAATTCAATAGATTCTTGTTAGAAGATCCTAAACTCGCAAGAACAATCATGGAAAAAATCGTCATGGCAGCGAACGCTCGTATGGCGGCTCGTAAAGCCCGTGAAGATTTCCGTAGAAAAGGCTCCCTTGAACTTACCACTCTTCCTGGTAAATTAGCAGACTGTTCAAGCAAGAAACCCGAGGAATGTGAATTATATATCGTTGAGGGTAATTCCGCTGGTGGTAGCGCCAAAAACGGTAGAAACCGTGAAACACAAGCCATTCTCCCACTACGTGGTAAAATCCTTAACGTCGAAAAAGCACAAGCAAAGAGAATTTTTGCTAATGCCGAAATCGGTAACATGATTACCGCTATCGGTGGTGGCATTGATCCGGAATTTGATACCTCTAAAATCAGATACCATAAGATCGTTATCATGACCGATGCTGATGTCGATGGTAGTCACATTAGAATCTTGTTATTAACATTCTTCTATAGATTTATGAGACCTCTTATCACAGAGGGATATGTCTATATTGCTCAACCTCCACTATATAAAGTCGAATACCATGGTAAACAATACTATGCTTATAACGACGATCAACTTGAATTAATCAAGAAGAAACTTAACTTAAAACCAGGTTATCCATTCCAAAGATACAAGGGCTTAGGTGAGATGGATGCCGAACAATTATGGGAAACCACAATGGATCCCGCAAATCGTAAGATGTTACGTGTAACATTAGGCGACGCTATCAAAGCCGAGCAAGTCTTCACCGACTTAATGGGTGATGATGTCGATCCACGCAAAGAGTTCATTCACGCTAATGCGAAATTCGTGAAGAACTTGGATATCTAATGAAGGAGGAAACGATTCATGTTATTTGAAGATGAAGAAAAAGTCGTTGAAGAATTAGAAGAAAACGACGAAAACGAAGAAAAAGAACCCGTTTCTGCCGAAGAAATTGAAGCAGGTATCTCTGCCGGCTTAACTGATGTTGACACTGTTGGTTTGGTCCAAGAATCATTCTTAGACTATGCGATGAGTGTTATCGTCTCTCGTGCTATCCCTGATGTCAGAGATGGTTTGAAACCAGTTCATAGACGTATTGTTTACTCCATGAGTGAAACTGGTAATACACCTGATAAACCATTTAAAAAGTGTGCTCGTATCGTCGGTGACGTTATGGGTAAATATCACCCCCACGGTGACGCGGCTATCTATGGTGCGTTAGCCAGATTAGCTCAACCATTCTCCATGAGATATATGCTCGTCGAAGGTCATGGTAACTTCGGTTCAATCGATGGTGACGAACCCGCTGCCTATCGTTACACTGAAGCTCGTATGGCCAAGATGGCCCTTGAAATGGTGAGAGATATCGGTTGCAACGTAGTTGACTTTATGGATAACTACGATGGCGTTGACCAAGAACCAACCGTCTTACCATCTAGATTCCCGAACTTATTAGTCAATGGTTCCAGCGGTATCGCTGTCGGTATGGCGACCAATATTCCACCACACAATTTAGGTGAAGTTATTGATGGTGTTGTTGCTTTAAGTAAAAATCCAGAAATCACCACTGATGAATTGATGGAATATGTTAAGGGTCCGGACTTCCCTACTGGTGGTTTAATCCTCGGTCGTGCTGGTATCCGTGAAGCTTATGAAACTGGTACTGGTAGTATCGCAGTTCGTAGTAAATGCCGTATTGAAGAACGTGGTGAACACGGTCTAAAGAGAATTGTTGTGGATGAAATTCCTTACGGTGTTAATAAAGCCACAATGATTGAAGATATGGCCACTTTAGTGAGAGATAAAGTCATCGATGGTATTACTGATATCCGTGATGAATCTAATAAAGACGGTATTAGAGTGGTTATCGAAGTGAGAAGAGACGCCATTCCTGAAGTCTTATTAAATCAATTATTCAAATTAACTAAATTACAAGTCAGCTTTGGTATCATCAACCTCTGCTTAGTGGACAACGCTCCAAAAGTGTGTTCCTTAAAGACGATGTTACAAGAATATTTGGATTTCCAAATTTCAGTCGTAGCGAGAAGAACACAATTCTTATTAGATAAAGATACCGCTCGTGATCATGTCGTCGTCGGTTTAATTAAATGTCACGACAATATCGACGAAGTGGTTGATATTATCAAAACCAGTAAAGGTAGAGAAGACGCTACCCAAAGATTAATGGAAAGATTCGAATTCTCCGAAGCGCAAGTTAACGCTATCTTAGCGATGACCTTAGGTCGTTTAACCGGCATCGAAACCGAAAAACTCGAAGCCGAAAGAGCGCAACTAGAATTAAATATCGCGGAATATAAACGCATTCTTTCCGATAGAGCTAATCAAACAGAAATCGTCGTCAAAGAATTATTAGAAGTTAAAGAGAAATTCGGTGACGAAAGAAGAACCGAAATCACTAATAGTGATGCTTCTATCGATGACGAAGATTTAATCCCGCAAGAAGATATCGTTATCACCTTATCAAGAGGTGGTTATGTGAAGAGATTATCCGCTGATACATTCAGAGCTCAAAATCGTGGTGGTCGTGGTGTCCGTGGTGCTTCCTTAAACGAAAACGATGTCGTGGATTTAATGATTTATACAAAAACCCACACCGACTTATTATTCTTTACTGATTTAGGTAAAGTCTATCGTATCCGTGGTTATCAAGTTCCAGAATATCAAAGAACTGGTAAAGGCGTTCCTGTGATTAACCTTATCAATATCGAAAAAGGTGAAAACGTGAAATCCATCATAGCTGTTAACGAATATAGAGATGATCGTTTCTTAATGTTCTTCACTACAGAAGGTATTGTTAAACGTACCCCATTAAAGGAATATGAATCCATCCGTCAAAACGGCAAGATTGCTATCACATTACGTGAAGGCGATAACTTACTCAATGTCAAACAAGTGTCCGAACACAACGAATTAGAGCAATTCGCGGATGAAAATGGCGAATTCCACGAAAAACTATTGGTCGGTATCGCTGCCTCTAACGGTAAGATGGTCAACTTCCCAGTCGATGAAGTGAGACCAATGGGTCGTAGTGCTTCCGGTGTTAAAGGTATCGAATTAGGCGAAGGTGCTAGGGTTGTTGGTACCACCGCCAGTTATGAAGGTGACCACATCTTAGTCGTGACCGACAAGGGTTATGGTAAGATGACCAAAGTTATCGATAACGATGGCGAACCAACCTATCGTATTACCAAACGTGGCACAAAAGGTGTTTCTACCTTAAAAGCCTCTGATAAAGTTGGTAACTTAGTCGCAGTTCGTGCGGTTAACTTAGAAGATGACTTAATGGTTATTACCAACGCTGGTATCGTCATTAGAACACCATTAAATCAAATCCGTGTCGCAAGCCGTAACACGCAAGGTGTCAAGATTATGAATCTTGAAGGCCGTCAAAAAGTTTCTTCTATCGCGATTGTTCCACATGAAGAACCCGCTGATGAAACTGAACCTGCAGAAGCGGAAGCTGTTGAAGCTGAAGCCAGTGAGCAAGTTTCTAATCCAGAAGAATAATTATGAAAGTTTTGGTTAGTTTCCAACCAAATAAAAAAGCTTCCGAATTTGAGGGTGCCCGGTTAAGAAAAACCATTAAAGGCGCCCTCGAAATGGTGGGAGTGGAATACACCACAAGTATCGTCAATAAACACGATATTGTTCATCTATTGTCTCCGGAAGATGAGAATAAGATTACAGACGCTAAAGAAAATGGTGTTCCAGTGGTCGTCAGCGCTTTATATTGCGAAGATGACCCATTAGCATCATATTTAGATCACAAAACCAAAGATGGTGTAAGGACCACAGAATTAACAAACAAAGCTTTAAGATTTTTAAATAAAGCTGACTTGGTTCTTGTCCCCTCCGCAAAAGCGAGAGAATTTCTCGTTGATAGTGGTGTGACATCTGATATCTCCATCATGCTTCCTGGAATCAATCTATCGAGATTTAATTTCTCTAGAGAAGATGAAAAAGAATTGTTCTACCGCTATTTCCGCGCTGATCCAAAGAAGAAATTAGTGATTGGATTAGGTGAATACGATATGACAATGGATGGTATTAATTCGTTTATTAACGCAGCGAAGATATGCCCGGATGCTTTGTTCTATTATATTGGAAGAGAAACTACTCCAGGAGTTTATAACTCCTTAAAGATTAAGAAAATGATGTTCTCGGCTCCGAAGAACTTAAAATTTATTACCATTGTTCCGGATGACATTTATAGAAGTGCTTTATTAAATGCTTCCTTATTTGTAATTCCGGGATATAAGACTGCTGGTGTTACCAGTATTGTTGATGCAATGGCGGCTAAATGTCAGATCATCGCTCGTAAGCAAGCGGTATTCCCCGACATCTTAGTGGATGGTAAAACCGCTTATCTCGGTGAATTCTCGGAAACAATTACATCATTAATTAAAGATTATTTAGAAGAGAAAATAAAACCTACAACTGAAGAAGCGTACTCTTATGTTTCTAAGAGTAATCTAAGAGCGACAGGCGAACAGTTAAAATGGTTTTATATAGAAAGAATCAACATTAAGAAATTGATTCAGTAAGGAGAATTATATGTTAGATATTAATCTCATTCGTGAAAATCCTGAAAAGGTTAAAGAGTCACTCAAAAAGAAACTTTGGGATGCTGACTTTACCGAATTACTTCTTTGGGACAAACAAAGAAAAGAATTAATTCAAGTTGTCGAAGGCAATAAAGCAGAGATGAATGCTTTATCCGCAAGTGTTCCACAAGCAAAGAAAAATGGTGAAGATGTCTCCAAAATCTTTGCAAAAGTGAAAGAAATCGCTAAAAATAATGCAGAAAACGATGCAAAGCTTAAAAAATTAGATCAAAAGATTTTTGATTTCTTAAGTGTTTTACCAAACTTACCTGATGATGATTTATTAGGTGGCGGAAAAGAAAATAATAAGCCAATTAAGGTTGTTGGCAAGAAACCAGAATTCTCATTCAAGATGAAAGACCATGTCGAATTAGCGGAATCCTTAGGTTTAGTTGATTATCAACGCGGTAGCAAGATTGCTGGCCGTGGTAGTTGGATCTACACAAACTTAGGTGCGAGACTTGAATGGGCTTTGTTGAACTTCTTCATGAGTGAACACTTAAAAGATGGATATGAATTTATCCTACCACCTCACTTACTAAATGAAGAATCCGGCTTTGTTGCGGGTCAATTCCCCAAATTTAAAGAAGATGTTTTCTGGTTAGAGGGTTTAGAACCAAAAAGATTCTTATTACCTACTGCGGAAACCGCTTTAGTGAACATCTATAGAAATGAAATTTTATCTGAAGATGATTTACCAAAGAAATTCTTCGCTTATACACCATGCTACCGTCGTGAAGCTGGTAGTTACCGCACCGAAGAAAGAGGCATGATCCGTGGTTACCAATTCGATAAAGTCGAAATGGTGCAATACACCAAACCAGAAGATAGCGATGCTGCCTTTGAAGAATTAGTGAATAAAGCTGCTAGCTTAGTGGAAAAACTCGGATTACATTTCCAAATTAGTAAACTAGCCGCTGGCGATATCTCTCATTCTATGGCGAGGACCTATGATATCGAAGTCTATATTCCAAGTATTGGTATCTATAAAGAAGTTTCATCCGCTTCTAACGCTCGTGATTATCAAGCGAGAAGAGGTATGATGCGCTATAGAGATAAAGCAACTGGTAAGACAAGATACTTACATACCCTTAATGCTTCTGGTTTAGCCACAAGTAGAGTGTTCCCTGCCATTCTTGAACAATATCAACAAGAAGATGGTTCAGTTTTAGTGCCTGAAGTACTACAACCATTCATGGGTGGTATTAAGGTTCTTAAACCAGTTAAGAAATAAGACGAAAGAGGAGAGCAATCTCCTTTTTCTTTTGCCTATATCGCTAATATATTTATTAAAAAATATCTCTGTGATATAATTACTCCGCCATCGCGATGGGCATCTACGAACCAGGTCAGGACAGGAATGTAGCAGCCTTAAGTTGTTTGTTCATGTGCGGTGGTTTGTTGTTTATGGATAAAACTATTAGATATATGAAGATGGCTTTGAAAGAAGCCAAGAAAGCGGAGCTTATCGATGAAGTTCCTATCGGGTGCATTATTGTCAAAGATGACAAAGTCATCGTTAGAGCGTATAACGTTCGTGAGACTAAACAAAATCCTTTAGGTCACGCAGAAATCTTAGCGATAGAAAAAGCTTCCAAAAAATTAAATAGTTGGCGATTAGATGGTTGCGAATTATATGTGACATTAGAACCATGCATTATGTGTTCTGGTGCGATAATTCAATCGAGAATTAGCAAGGTATATTTCGGGGCATATGATCCTAAGGGTGGAGCGTTTGGTTCATCTATAGATGTATTAGACGCTAAAAACATTAATCATCACCCAGAAATTATCAAAGGGGTATTAGAAGAAGAGTGCTCCAAAATGCTCACTAATTACTTTAAAAGTAAGAGGGAAAATAAAAAGAATAAACTTGGACTTTAAAATATGTCCAAGTTTTTTTATCATATACGTATATGAAAAACGAAGAACAAATAGTCCGAGTTGTTCCTAAAACCGACAAAGGTCTTTCTCAAGATGAAGTCAAGAAAAGAAAAGAACTTGGATTAGTTAATAAAACTAAAATTGTTGTTGGTAAAACATATTTAGAAATTATTCTCAGCGATGTTTTTAGTTTCTTTAATATTTTGTTATTCGCTATCGGTGGATTAATGATTGCCGCTCAATATTGGATCGGCTTAACATTTTTAGTCGTTTTATTACCCAATATCGGCATTAGTTTATTCGAAGATATTAAAGCTCGTCATTTAATGAGCAAATTAAGAGTTTTAACACAACCTCAAGCTATAGTACTTAGAGACGGCAAAGAAGAAACCATTAAAGTTGACGAAATAGTGCTCGATGACGTCATTTTGTTATCAGGAGATAGCCAAATATCAGTAGATGGTAAATTATTATCCGGTTCAGTGATTGTTAATGAATCGGCGTTAACTGGTGAATCTAGACCTATTATTAAAAATGTTGGTGATCAACTATTATCTGGTTCCTATGTCATAAGTGGTAATGGTGTTATGCACGCTGAAGTAATCGGTGAAGAAAGCTATGTGGAAACCATTCAATCACAAGCCAAGAAATTCAAACGGTCCCCATCTAAGATATTAAGAACCCTAACTCATATGTTTAAAGTTATCGGTGCGATTGTTGTGACTATGGCAATAGCCACCTTCTTTGTTTATTACTTTAAAGGTGGTTTTAAGGATTACGACGCTTTTAAAGTTTCCATGAAAGGTATCTCCGGATCCATGATTGCTATGATACCTTCAGGATTATATTTATTAACTTCTGTCGCTTTAGCAGTCGCGGTTTTAAAACTCAGTAAGAAGGGTGCGAGAGTGCAAGACTTCTATTCCGTGGAAATGCTCGCCAGAATCAACGTCTTATGCGTTGATAAAACCGGAACGATTACCAATGGTGAAATGGATGTGAAAAATGTCATACCAGTAGGTGGTATTAAATATTCACAAGAAGATATTTCCCAAATCGTCTCTAATTTATTAAAAGCCACAAAAGATAACAATTTAACTGCAAAATCCTTGCAAAAATACTTTAATTACGAATTAACCAAAGGTGTTGTTACTGCTTTACCATTTAATAGTGATAACAAATATTCCGCGGCCACATTCCAAGGAAATGAAACTTATATTCTTGGCGCCTTGCAGTTTATGAACATTTTAGATAAGCAACCATTAGCTAAGAGAGCAGAAGAATATACCTCTAGAGGCTTAAGAGTGCTTGTTTTAGGTAAAGGTACAAAACCAATTACCGGAGAGACTGTTGAGGGTATTATTGAACCCATCGCTTTAATTGTTTTACAAGACCATATTAGAGATGAGGCGATTAAAACTTTCGCTTGGTTTAAAGAAAATGGTGTTGCTATTAAAGTTATCTCTGGCGATGATCCTCAAACTGTTAGTCATATCGCTTTAGAAGCGGGTATTGAGGGTGCGGAAAAATATATTTCACTCGCAGATTTATCCGATGAAGAAGTGATAGATGCGGTTGATAAATATCAAGTGTTCGGTAGAGTGAAACCAGAACAAAAAGAATTAATTATTAAGACTCTTAAGAGCCACGGTAAAACTGTCGCGATGACAGGTGATGGTGTGAATGATATCTTAGCCTTAAAACGTGCGGATTGCTCTATCGCTATGAATAGTGGTTCCGAAGCCGCGAAGAACGTTTCACACATCGTTTTAGTGGAATCTGATTTTAATGCCTTACCAGATATCGTTGGTGAAGGTAGAAGAGTGGTTAATAACTTACAAAGAACAAGTTCTTTATTCTTAGTGAAAACCATATTCGCTATGGTGACCACATTAGTGTTTTTAATTACTAACGCTACTATCGGTGTTAAATATCCATTTGAAGCGACACATTTCCAATTATGGAGTGGAATCAATATCGGTATCGCCGCTTTCTTCTTAGCGTTAGAAGCTAACCAAGAACCGATAGTGGGTAACTTTATCGTGAACGTTTTTAGAAAAGCCATTCCTGCTTCATTAGTAATGCTATTACCAGTAACCGCAATTTATTTGTTATATATATTCCAAGAAGGACATATTTTCTATTCCGGTACATATTCTTTAGAAACCGCAACGACGATGAGTGTTATTACCTTTACGATATTAGGCTTGGTTGTTTTATTAAAGATTTGTCTACCACTTAATAAATATCGTGGTTTAGTGTTTGCGGGTGCCGCAATACTAGAAGCAGGATTGCTTGTAGCGGCCGGATTTGTTTCTTTCAAAGTAGGAATAAAAGAATCTATTATCGCTATTAACTTCCCATCATTAACTTTAGTTAACTGGTTTGTGATTGGTATAATAGTAGTGATTACATCGGCAATTTATTTAATTGCCACATATATTGTCGAAGCATTAAGAGGAGAACATGACGATGCTAAAGATTAATCCTGAAGTATTGAACGCTCTAAAAGAAAATAAACCTGTTGTGGCTTTAGAAAGCACAATTATTTCCCATGGTATGCCATATCCTAAAAATGTCGAAACCGCTTTAATGGTGGAAAAAGTCATTAGAGATCATGGTGCAATCCCTGCTACCATCGGTGTTATCAATGGTGATGCCATAGTGGGTATGACACCTGAAGAAATTGAACAATTCGGTAAAAGGAAGGGGATTTTGAAGGTTTCTAGAAGAGATTTACCTGTTGTTTATGCAAAAAAAATATGGGCTGCCACAACAGTTGCCGCTACGATGATTATCGCTCATGAAGCTGGTATCAAATTATTTGTTACTGGTGGTATTGGTGGTGTTCATAGAGGCGCACAAGAAACCATGGATATTTCTGCTGACTTACAAGAATTGGCGAAGACCAATGTCACAGTTGTTTGTGCTGGCGCTAAAGCAATTTTAGATCTACCTCTTACACTTGAATATTTAGAAACTATGGGTGTTCCTGTTTTAGGGTATAAGACCAAAGAACTTCCTGCTTTCTATACTGCTCATAGTGGGCTCTCTGTTGATTATCAAATTGATGATGCTCATGAAGCCGCTTTAATTATGAAAGAAAAAGAGATTCATAATCTCCAAGGTGGTATCTTAATTACCAACCCAATTCCTGAACAATATTCTATGGATAAAGAAGTCATTGATAAGGCAATTGAAAAAGCTTTAAAGATGATGGAAGAACAAGGTATTAAAGGAAAAGAAACCACCCCGTTCTTATTAAAAACCATCGTGGAATTAACTGGTGGTGATTCCTTAGAATCAAATATTAAATTAGTGTTAAATAACGCTGCTGTAGGAGCAGAGATCATTAAGGAGTATTGTAAGCTATAATGAAAACCGAATATCGTTTTGCAGAAGCTTTAAAAGAAATGATGTCTGAAGTATCTTTAGACTCTATTTCCGTCACCTCTTTATGTAAGAAATGTAAAGTTAATAGACAAACATTCTATTATCATTTTCATGATATCTACGATTTGTTAACCTTAGTGTTCTTAAACGAGGAAATCCCTGATGTAGAAAACGCAAAAACGATTAATGAATTACTAAGATTGGTTTTCAAATATTACACCAAGAACAAAAACTTTGTGGATGCAACTTTAAGCTCCGCTGGTAAAGAGTTATTTGAAGAATTTACCAATAATGTTTGCTATAAGACATTCTTAAGATTTATCGCTAATATACAAGAAAGCAAGAGATTACATATTAATGATAGAAAGGCCATTGCGAGATTCTATGCTTTAGCATATTCTCGTTCTATCGTCTATTATTTATCAACTTATAAGACCAAAACTATTGATGGTTTAATTAACTGCTTTGCTTTTGAACCAAACAATGTTTTAGAAGAAGCCATCTATCGCTTATTAACAGTGAGGAGCAAATAATATGATTGATTTTGATTTCCAAGTTAGAACCAAATTATATTTCGGCCCTGGTAAAGAAAAACTAGTGGGTAGCATCTTAGCAGAAAATGGCGCTCATAGAGTTTTAATCGTTATCGGCCAAGGCTCCGTGAGAAAAAGCGGTTTATTAACTGTTGCTCTCGAATCTATCAAAGAACAAAGTTTAGATTATTTAGTGATTGAAGGTGTAAGGCCAAATCCGACAGTGGAATTTGTGAGAGAGGCAATTATCAAAGCTAAAGAATTTAATGCTGATTTTATATTATCCATCGGTGGTGGATCGGTAACTGATACTGCAAAATCAATTGCTGTGGGATATTACTATGATGGTGATCCTTTTGATTTCAATCTACATAAAGCCGTTCCTAAGAAAGCATTACCCCTTGGAGTTATCTTAACTATCTCCGCAGCTGGTAGTGAAATGTCCACATCATGTGTTCTTCAAAAAGATGAAACAGGAAAGAAAACAGGATTCAATTCCGATGTAATTCGTCCAGTTTTTGCTATAGAAAATCCCGAATTAACATATTCTGTATCACAATATCAAACTGCGTGTGGCATCGTCGATATCATGATGCATACATTAGAAAGATATTTCCAACCATCCGCGGAAAATGAACCCGCTGACGGATTTGCGGAAACGGTATTAAAGTCTGTTATTAAAGCGGGACAAAAAGTTATTAGAAATCCTAATGACTATGAACCAAGAGCGGTCTTAATGCTTATGAGTTCTTTATCTCATAATGGATTAACACATATTGGTAAGCCGTTTGGTATGCCTGTTCATCAATTAGAACATGCTTTATCAGGTCTTTATCCTGAGATAGCTCATGGTGCTGGATTAGCGGTCTTGTGGCCAGCTTGGGCGAAATATTATATTCAATTTGATGAAGATAAGTTTGACAAATTAGCGAGAAACGTATGGAATAGTAATATTCCTAATAAATTAGAAAATGGTAAACAAGCCATTAAACTAATCGAGGAATTCTTCCGTTATATCGGAATGCCAAATAGACTAGCGGACTTCAAGATTGGAGTTATTGATATCGATAAATTAGTCGATACATTAACTGATAAAGGCACACGAGTAGTGGCCCACCCAATTAAACCACTCGATCAAGAAGCCGCAAGAATTATCTATAATTCCTGTCGCTAGAAAGAAGGAAACGTTATGAAAAAAGAAGATGTCTCTGGGATAGTTGTCTATATCCTTATATTGGCAGTTGCAGTAGTATTTGGTATTACCGTTTTAAGAGTGCACGCGGAGAATTGTGGATTAGACACAATTGTCTATATTTTCTACATTTTAGGCGCGATAGTGACTGGAGTGATTTTGAACGCTATTTTGTTTGAGGTTGCTCACATTGTCGGCGCTAAAGCGGGAAGATACTTAATTTTGTCCGTTAATATTCTCGGATTACTTTGGTACAAAGATGAAGATAAAACCAAATTTAAATTCTCTGGCTTTGATGGATTAACTGGCGAAACCAAAATCTATCCGAAGAAAGATGCGAAGAAAGAACCAAATCCATCTCCGTTCTTATTATTTGGAACATTATTCTATGTCATTGAATTGATTATTGTTGTGGTCTTATTTGCTATCTTAAATAAAGGACCTGCTGATACATCTACTAATGTTGCTTACTTCTTATTAGTGGTCGTAGTGATCGGTGGTATGATTCTTGTTTATAACATTCTCCCCTTTAAATTAGATGCGATTACTGATGGTTATCGTATGAGATTAACCACAAACGCCGCTAACAAAAAAGCTTTCAATGAATTATTACGTGTAGAATACGCGATTAATCATGGTGAAAGCGAAGTGGAAATTGCTACCTTCAGTGAAATCACTAACTTCACCGCGGAACTCAATTTAAATAAAGTTTATGTTCTTTTGGAAAAGAAACAATTTAAAGAAGCGGAAGAACTTATTGATATCATCTTAAATGGTAAAGCCACCATTTCGGAAAAGGTCTATGTCCGCGCAAGAGCGCAAAAGATTTATATCAATATCTTTACCAAACCATTAGAAGAAGCAAAAGAATTCTATGATAATGAAGTTCCTATGAATGAACGTCGTGGTATCTCTAATGATATTTCGATGGTTTCTATTCGTACCTACCTATTAATGTCTGGATTATTAGATGGTTCTAAGAGTGAGTGTTTATTGGCTATCAATAATGTTAGAAAGTGTTTCAATAGTACACCGAAACAAAGACAAAAAGTAGAAGCCGATCTCTTCAATGAAGCTTTAGCAAAAATTGATGAACTACATCCAACCTGGAAACTCAGCGAATACAAAATAGTGATTCAAGAGAAACCGGAAAAAGGTAAAAAGAAATAAGAAAAAAGCAACATCGTCATGGTGTTGCTTTTAATTTCTTTCTTTAGATTCTTTTTCTCTTTTTAATCAAGAGATAGCACGCTACTAAACCGCATGATGTGAACAAGATAGAGATAACAATGATCAATAAGGAATTATCTTTTAATAACACATTCATGCTATTTGCGTTAACGCCTCTATTCATGAAGTCAGAGCGATTATATTTTCTCACAATGTTTTCATAACGAGCCATCGCTTCTGCACAATCATCACCATTTGGATTAGCGGTATATGTTGCGACATCTAATTGTCCGTTTTCGCTTAAGTTATTATAAATAACTTGGCATTCGTTCCATGTGGTTGTGGAGATACCGTTTTGACTTGCGCATTCACTATTAGTTAATTCTTTAAAAGCGATACCAAAGCCAATGTTTTCTTGATCTTTTGGTAGAACACTTAATGTAATAGATTTAACAAAGATTCTATCTCCTGGCACTGTGATGGTGTAAGAGTTTTGTAATGGGTAGAAACTGATGGTTTCAAATGAACTCAAAGAAGTAATGTTTCTTGTTAAACCACCACATGTAGCAGTTGGGCTTTCTGAAGACTTGTTTTTACATGCTAATAAACTAACTTTCGAGAAAATGTAGTTAGTGTTAATTAAAGACATCTTCAATGTGGAAGTACCACTTGAATTGGTCATGAACATAAAATCAGAAGTTCCACCAGCTGAGCCACCTCCATTAGATGCTGATCCACCTTGTCTAACATTGACATTTGTGTCCACTCTTAAGATGCTTGAATCAAAGCCGTTAACATCATTTTCCCAATCTGTTGTAGCGGAATAAGTTGTTGTACTAGATGTTAAGACATATGTTTCGGCAACACTTGGTTGAGCACTTGCGGAAACGGTAATGTTATAAGATGTAGTTTTGGTGACACCACCTTCAGTATAGCTAACATTAACGGTTTGATTTCCGGTATTTGCGAGGTTATATCCACTAAAAGAGGCTTGATTTGTTACGTTTTTGGTGGAATTGTCGCTATAAGTAGCGGTAACTGTTGGTTTCACAAATGTATCGTTTTGAGTATATGAAGTCTTGGGGTTTGAAACTGCGATTGAAGATAATGTTGCAGTTTGACTTGAACCCGGATTGCTATAAGAAATTGTGTATGAATTGATATATAAGGAATTAGTGGTGGCACTAATGGTGAGTGTAATATCTTCGTTTTGTTTAATAGTGTAATTGCTATTTGTTAATGTGGCATGAATATCTGTGTAAGAAGATGTATATGATGTATTGTCGTACCAATTGTTAAATGTCTTATTTTCAAGTGACGCTAATGTGGTTGAACCAGCTGTAGCAGTAAATGAACCAGCACCCTTAGAGGAGTTGGAATTCATATTTAAAGTAATTCCTTTAATTATTTTTCCAGTGTAATTACTTAAAGTAAGGGTTGCACTATTACCATTAGTGATTTGCTTAGCGGTGTTATATGTTTGCGAATAGTCTGCTGTTGAATCACTTGGGACAGTACCGGTTGTTGTGACGCTTGAAGTGCCTGATACTGTATATGTAGCGCTAAAATCACCTGTTGGATCATCTGTACCTGAACCAATAGGAGTACCATTGCCAGTTCCTTTAGCGGTAACATAAATGTTTCTAACTGTGGAAATGGTGCTATAAGAAACAGTGATAGCGGCATAACTAGTTTCTGCTAAACCAGTAATTTTTCCATTGGAAACGCTATAATGTGAACCATAGTTTGTATTGTTTGCGGTGGTGGAATAAGAAGATGAATTTGTGACATCTGCGGTTGTTCCGTCATCGTAATTAGCGGTTACTTTTAATTGCACATAACTATCGACGTCAACATAGACACCTGTATTTGTAGAACTACCATCATCTAATGTAACGGAAATACCGGTTAAAGTTTTTGTTGTGGAACCGGAAGGATCGTTTTGGCAAATTTTTCTAGTGGCATCATTTGTGTCGCCCCAAATCTTACAAGCGTATTCAGGGTGATCAATAAATGGGTTTCTATTTCCTTGAAGGTATTCAGCACCTTCATTTCTATTTAATTCTCTTTGTGTAACAGGGTTTTCAATATTCCATTTCAATAAATCGGATAATTTGCCCATCGTTTTATTGCCGGTACTGTCGCTTTCTGCATCGATTAAACTCAAATTACTACTAGCGACAACACAATAAAAAATAATACGTGCAGAATCTCCACGATAGGTGCTATCACCAAAACTTTCCATAGCGGGATCCCAACCAGCTGATGAACTCTTTTTACCCTCGACATAGAAGGAGTTACCACGACTACCGTTTTCGTCAGGAATAGTGGGTCTAGGCATATGGATATCGGCTTCTACTGAATTGCCACCACGAGAATCAGGCCAAACATGTTCTCTGTTCCAAGAGGTCATACCATTTCCGGAATAGAAACTGGTTATTGTTGTTCCATAAACTTGACCATTAGAGTCTAAACTTGTTTGACTTCCAGGGAGATAATCTGTGTAAACGTAAGCGGAAGTTGAGCTGCTAGTGCCCATACCACTATAACTGACTGTATGCTGTCTTTTATTACCATTAAGAGTTCTTAAGGCATTAAGTAAAGTTGTTCCTGTCGCAGTGGAACTAATGCTGTTATAGTATGTGTCTCCATCATGGTTTGTAAATGTACGTGATGGTGAATATATAGCTTTGACTTCTTGAGTATCGGATAAGTTACTATGAGCAACAATAATACCCGATCCAAAAATTAAAGACATGCTACATGCTAAGCATATAATTCGTGCGCTGGCTCTTTTCATAATAATCTCCCAGTTATATTTCAAACTATGTTTCTTGGTAAAAGCCCAAGAGATTATTCTACAAGCGATTATATAAATATAAAACTAATAAAAATAAAAGTTTGATTAAATCAACAAAAAAAGAGGCAATTGAATGCCTCTATTTTTGATAATAATAAATTATTTACCACCGATGGCTAACTTCTTAATAAGTAGTGATGGGCATGATGTCGCGTCTGGGAAGACTTTAACATCGTTACCAACTTCTACGACGTCTTGGAAGAGGGTGAGTAAGTTACCGGAAACGGTAATAACATCAAGGGCTCTGTCTCTTTTACCATCTTTGATTAAGAAGCCAGTAGATTGTAAGGAGAAGTTACCAGATTGTGGATTTAATCCAGCATGTAAACCAGATACGGATGTGATATAAACACCATTACCAACTTGTTGGAATAATTCTTCTTGTGATTTCTTTCCTGGTTTTAATTCAAGGAAGAATGGAGAGATTCCCATCTTGCCACCGCCACGAGAAGCGTTACCGGTTGTTTCCACACCGTCTTTAGCAGCGGTTGTTAAGTTGTATAAATAGGTTTGTAAGACACCGTTCTTAAGGATGAATTTGTTATAAGTAGCGACACCTTCATCATCGAACCATTTGGCGAATGGACCTTTTAATAAAGGTTTATCTTCGATAGTGATTTTCTTAGAAGCAATTTGTTGTCCTAATTTACCAATGAATAAGGAAGAGCGTTTTTGTACTTCTTCTGCATCAGCGTTACCGACATAGAATTCCATTAAAGAGGAAACAACTTCCGGAGCGAGAACGACTTTATAATCTGCGGATTCGCATGGTTCGCCACCCAATTGATCAACAGCGGAAGTGACAACATCTTTGGCTAATTTGGCAACATCAAATTTGGCAAAATCATTACCAAAGAAGAGGTCATAACCCGATTTAACTTGTTCGCCTTCTTTAGCGACGGATTCACCTAAATAGACAAAATAATTGGACTTTTGCACTAATTTTAGGCCTTTTGAGTTCATAATAGTAACTGCACCGGCAGATTCCATATATCTCACACCAGCGACTTCAATAATACGAGGATCGCCTTCTTTAATGGCTTTTTCTAACTCGTATAATTTCTTCATTTTCTCTTCGACAGAGATTTGTCCTAATTCTTTATTGAAGGTGTTAACTTTCTTATATTGTTTTGAACCTTCAAAAATGAATGATGGATCTTCATCTTCAATAACTTTTGCGTTAGCGACGATTTCATCCACCAAATATTTAGCGTGGGCATTACTCCAAGAGTCACAACTAGCAGTGCCGAATTTTCCGTTGATAATACCGCGGGCTAAGATGTTCGCGGATTTATTTTGGGAATAATTATCGACTTCACCATGGAATAAAGAAATGCTTAAAGAGAAACTTTCACCGATATATAATTCGGCTTCTTCAATACCTGCTTCTTTTGCTAAAGCAAAAAACTTATCGTACTTCATTATTTAAGTTCTCCTCCGCGGCCACCGACGGTGACTTCGCTAACTCTTAATGTTGGTTGTCCAACATTTGTTCTAATAGAACCAGATGCGGCTCCACACATACCTTGAGCAAGGGCTAAATCGTTACCGACCATATCGATGTGTTTTAAGATTTCATCACCGTGTCCGATAAGAGTCGCGCCTTTGACTGGTTCACAGACTTTGCCATCACGGATGATGTAAGCTTCGCTACAACCGAAATTGAATTCACCGGTTGTGGGGTCGACAGAACCACCATTGAAGCTTACCGCGTATAAACCTAATTTAGTGGCAGCGATAATTTCTTCTGGTGTGCTCTTACCATTACAAATATATGTGTTAGACATACGTGAAGTGGGGCAATATCTATAATTTTGTCTACGACAAGCACCATTACCTTCACGATTCATTCTTCTACCGTTATAGTCATCAATCATGTAGTTAACTAATTTACCATTCTTGATGAGTAAACGTTTGGTTCCGGGATTACCTTCATCATCGATATCGATGGAACCCCAAGCACCAGGAATAGTGCTATCATCAACGGCACTCACGAGTGGAGAAGCGATTAATTCGCCTTCTTTACCATTGAAACAAGATAAACCTTTCGCAATTGCGCTGGCTTCTAATGGGTGACCACAAGATTCGTGGAATAAAACACCACCCCAACCATTACCGATAACGACTGGCATCTTACCGCTTGGGCATTCTTTAGCAGTTAACATCTTAAGAGCGGTTTCCGCTGCTTTTCTCGCAACTTTTCTCGGTTGTGCTTTGGTGCGGAAGAAGTTGATATCTTCTTGGCAACCCGGGCCTTCAAATCCGGTTTCAAATCCATTTTGATCAGCGACGACTACCATATAGGCTAAACGACCGAATTCAGTATCACGTTTGAACCATTTTCCTTTGGAATTAAAGACGGCGACAAATCTATGTTGTGTAGCGAAGTTACCGATATAACGAACGATTCTTGGATCGTTCATCGATTGAATTTCTTCGACACCTTCTCTGACTAAGGCAATCTTTTCTTCTCTAGAAATACCATCGTAACTATTCTTGACGGGGTTTCTATTCTTCGCTCGAATCATATCGAGTTTTTCTACGGTTAATTGTCTTTCTCCTTTAAAGGAATTTCTTAACGATTCCGCTAAAGAGAGTAAACCTTTTTTGGTTAAATCACTTGTGTAACCATAAACACTTTGATTTTCTTTGAGTAAACGTAAACCGACGCCATTTAATAAACTGGAAGAAGATGTACTGACTTTTCCGTTTTCAATGGACAAGGCATAACTATGAGAATCTTCATAAAAGATTTCTGCATAATCAGCACCGGTAGCTAACATAGCGTTTAAAACTTCGATAGCTAATTTTTTACTGACCATATATATCCTCCTTTTGCAAATGTGATAATAATGGTGAAATTATATCATAATTTGTTTGTTTTTATAGTAATACGCTTATATAACAAGCAAATATTTTTCTTTTCTTGTATAATTATCACGAGGTTAATCCTATGAATAAATATATGAGAATGGCGATTAATGAAGCCAAAAAAGGAATCAAAGAAGGCCATGGTGGACCTTTTGGAGCGGTTATTGTTAAAGATAATAAAGTAGTGGCGAAAGGTCATAACTTAGTTTTAAAAACTAATGATCCCACAAATCACGGTGAAATGATGGCAATACATAAAGCTTGTAAAAAATTACAAACCTATGATCTAAGTGGTTGTGAAATTTATACAACCGGGGAACCGTGCCCAATGTGTATGGCGGCTATCTTGTGGGCCAATATCGATAAAGTTTATTATGGTTGTAATATCCTAGATACGGAAAATATCGGTTTTAGAGACGCTAAATTTTATGAGATGCAAAAACCCGGAGAAAGAGAAAAATTAGTAAAAGAAATAGACCGAGAAGAGTGCTTAAAACTCTATAAAGATTACATTTCTTTAAAACATACAATTTATTAAATAAAAAACTTGGCATAGCCAAGTATTTTTTATCGAGAGACTCTACCGGAAGCATCTCCGTTCATCAAGTTTTCCACTTCTTGAATAGTCACTTGATTGAAGTCACCAGGAATAGTGTGTTTAAGCGCACTAGCGGCAACCGCGAATTCTAATGCTTTTTGTTTGTCTTCATATGTTAATAAACCATGAATAAGTCCTGCTGAGAAACTATCTCCAGCACCCACTCTATCAATTATATGATCTATATCGTAATGTTTACTTTCATAGAATTTGTTTCCATCAAATAAAAGGGCTTTCCATCCGTTATGAGTAGCGCTATAAGATTCTCTAAGAGTAGCAGCGACATATTTGAAATTAAATTCTTTGGCCATGGCTTTAAATATATTCTTATAGCCTTCTGCATCGGTCTTACCAGCTTTAACATCACTTTCTGGTTTAAAACCTAAACAGGCTTCTGCATCTTCTTCATTACCAATACAAATATCGACATATTGCATTAATGGTCTCATCACTTTTTGCGCTTGTTCTTTAGACCATAATTTCTTTCTATAATTTAAATCACAAGAGACTAAAATTCCCATTTCAGAGGCGATTTTGCAGGCTTTTTCAGTTATTTTTGCAGTATTTTCACTTAATGCTGGAGTAATTCCTGAGAAGTGAAATACTGATGCACCTTTAAGAGCTTTTCTTAAATCTATGTCATTAATTTTGGCTTCCGAAATAGATGAATGGGCGCGGTCATAAATCACTTTACTCGGTCTCATAGCGGAACCTGTTTCTAAATAATAGATACCAAGTCTATCTCCGCCTCTAGCGATATAGTCACATTTAACATTTTCAGCGCGTAAAGCTTTTAAGGCAGATTCACCAATATCGTTATTGGGAAGTTTGGTTAAGAAATAAGCGTCATGACCATAATGCGCTAAACTTACTGCGACATTAGCTTCACCGCCACCATAACAAACATCAAATGATTGAGATTGATTAAAACGGGAATTGTTTGGAGTAGATAAACGGAGCATTATTTCTCCTAATGTAACTACCTTCATATTTATTCTCCTTTGATTATTTTCATTGCTTCTAAACAGTTAGCGGTTATATCACCTTTTAATAACCAGCTACCACCAACTGCGAATATTTTTTTATGTTCAATAAATTCTTTTAAATTATTATTGTCCACTCCACCAGTAGGTAAGAAATAAACTTGTGGGAATGCTGCTGATAAAGCTTTAATAGCTTTTAAACCACCATAAACACCAGCGGGGAAGAATTTAAGATAAGTTATATTTTTATCTAAAGCATGCATAATTTCTGTAGGAGTTACAACTCCGGGTACATATAAGATGCCTAGTGATTTGCATAAATCGCAGACTTCATCAGAGAAACCGGGTGAAACGATAAATTTCGCTCCTGCATCAATTGCTTTTTGACATTGATCTTTATTGATTACAGTGCCCGCACCAACAAGCATGTCGGGATATTCTTTACAGGCAATTTTAATGCCTTCTTCTGCGTATTCAGTTCTAAAACATATTTCTGTAACTAAAACGCCACCTTTTTGTAAGGCTGATAATGTAGGTCTAATTTCTTCTTTGTTATTAAAAACAGTAACTGGCACTAATTTAATTAATTTAATTTTTTCTAATGCTTCCATAAATCTTTTTATATTATAAAACTATGAACAAAAAGAATACAAACAATGATACAATTTCTTTATGGCGTTTAATAAAGTAGCAAAACCACTTAAAGGAGACTTATTAAGAGTCCGAAGAAAATTCGGATATTATCATTTTGGTATCGCTGTCAATTCCGAACGTGTTATTCACTTTACTGGTACCGGTCAAGATTTCGCGATGAAAAAGGAAATGAAGATTATCGAAACTCCTCTTAGTGATTTTGTGAAAGATGGTACCTTACAAATAGAACAGCCCTATAGTGGTGCCTTTAATCGTGATGAAGTAGTGAAAAGAGCCAAAGAATTTGTCGGTTCTAATAAATTCCTTGATAAATACTATAATTTGGTCACGAATAACTGCGAACATTTTGCAAGATATTGCTATGATGGCAAAGCACAAAGCCTACAAGTTGTTAGTGCTTCCGTTATTGCGGCAGCCGCAGGATTTATGACTTCCGCAGTATTTGGTTCTATCGTGGGATTTGGTTTCTTAAAAAAGAAAAGCAAACAAAAAGCTAATAACGATATTATAGAAATAGAAAATGATTAATAGAGGTGTGAATTATGTTAAAAAACGTTCCTAAGATTATTTCTCCTGAATTATTAAAAGCCCTTTGTGAAATGGGGCATGGCGATGAAATTGTCATCGGTGATGCTAACTTCCCAGCGGAAACCAACGGCAAAAGAGTGGTTCGTGCGGATGGGTTAAAAGGACCAGAATTATTAGAAGCCATTCTTCAATTGATTCCATTAGATACTTATTCTCAAGAAAATATACTTTTAATGCAGACCACAAATGGTGATCCTACACCAGAGATTTGGGCTGTTTATAAACAAAGAGCAGAAAAGCAAGATCCTAACGTGAGAATAGGTTTCTTAGAAAGAAATGAATTCTATAATCGCAGTAGAAATGCTTATGCAGTAGTCGCGAGTGGCGAAGAAGCTATCTATGCGAACATCATTATTAAAAAGGGTGTTATTAAATAGCATTATTGTTTAGATAAGGTGTGATAAAAATGAATTGTTTTCCTGATGGAACTTCGATTGATAGTTGGTTTAATGAAAACCCTCAAATTGAATTATCTAATTTAGGGGAACAATTTTTTATTACTGATTATCAGATATTAGATGATGGGAAAGAACACACAAAAGAATTTCAAGATTTAATTGATAAAGTTTTTACTTTGGGCGGTGGAGTTATTGTTGTGCCTAAAGGCACATTTATTACCGGTGCATTATTTTTTAAACAAGGCGTAAATCTTTATTTAGAAAAAGGAGCGGTTATATTAGGTAGTGAAGATTTATTTTTATATCCTAGTAGAGAAACAAGGATAGAAGGACAAACACGTATCTATACACCCGCTTTAATTAACGCTGATAACGTTGATGGTTTTGTTATTGCAGGTAAAGGTGTCATCGATGGTAATGGTTATCACTGGTGGAAAGAATTTTGGGATGCATATAAAGAAGATAACAATTGCTCTAATTTATTAAATGGAAGACCGCGTTTAATCTATATATCAAATAGTAAAAACTGTGTAATTTCCGGGATAAAATTTCAAAATTCCGCATTTTGGACATCACATATTTATAAATGCCATCATTTAAAATTCATTAATTGTTCTTTTTATTCTCCCAAAGAACCTATACCTTCACCAAGTGGAGATGCGATTGATATTGATGCTTGTCATGACATATTAATTAAAAATTGTTATATGGAAGTTAATGATGATGCGATAGCGTTAAAAGGCGGTAAAGGTGTATATGCGGATTTAGATCCCAATAATGGTCCTAACGAAAGAATAATTATTGAAGACAATGAATTTGGATTTTGCCATAGTGTTTTAACTTGTGGATCAGAATCTATCCATAATAGAAATATTATTGTGAGAGACAATAAAATAAATGGAGCGTGGCAACTCACACATTTTAAATTAAGACCAGATACGCCTTCTTTATATGAATATATTTCTATAGAAAATATAAATGGTACTTTAACGGGTAGTTTTATTAATTTAAATCCTTGGACACAATACGCAGTATCCATAGATAGAGAAGATATGCCTATATCTAAAGTTGAACATATTTCTTATAAGAACTGTCATTTAGAAGCTGGTATATTCTTTAATGTATCTAAGGGTAATAATTATTTAATTGATGATTTATCTTTTATTGATATAGAAGTCATCACAAAAAATAAAGGAACAGATATAACCAATATAAATAATGTTAAAATAAATAATGTTGTAATCAAGGAGCACATTTAATATGAGAGATATTAATGTAGATATCATCCACGAAGAATTATTTAACGAAAAACCCTTATTAGCTTTTTCTCCTGATAATGATTATTTATCTTGGAAAGAACAAATAAGGCAAAAATATATCGAATTACTAGGTTTGGATGTTATTGCTAAAAATGAATGTCCTATGGATGTTCAAATCGAAGAAATAGTAGATGAAGAAGAATATGTAAGAATTCGTTATACATTTTTAAGTGAAAAGAATTCTTATGTTCCTGCTTATTTATTAGTGCCTAAAACCAACAAAGATAAATATCCAATTTGTATTTGCTTACAAGGACATACGACAGGATTTCATATTTCTATAGGCAAAAAGAAATACGAAGGAGACGAACGTTCCTTAGAAACCAGTACTTTTGCTTTAGATGCAGTTAAACACGGATATGCGGCTTTAGCGATTGAACAAAGAGGTATGGGTATTAGAACTACTCCTCGTAATGATAGAGGTAGAGCCTTAACGTGTGGCTGTTATCATACCGCTTTCACAGCTTTATTATTAGGAAGAACATTAATTGGTGAAAGAGTGTGGGATGTTCACAAAGCTATCGATAGTTTAGATTTCTTTAAAGATAAATATAAATTAGATTTAGATGATATTAGTTTGGTTGGCAATTCTGGTGGAGGCACCGCAACATATTATTCAGCTTGTTTTGACAAACGTATTAAAGTAGCGGCACCTACATGCAGTATTTGTTCTTATCGTGCGAGTATCGCTGAATTTTGGCACTGCTCATGTAATTATATTCCTCGTATCGCTCAATATATGGATATGGGTGAATTAGCGTGTTTAATCGCCCCGAGAAAGTTAATTGTGTCCGTTGGTGAAGTAGATTCTATTTTCCCATTAGAGGGTTGTAAGAAAGTCTATAATGTTATTTCTCAAATTTATGAGAAAGAAGGTAAACCAGAAAACACTCGTTTTGTAATCTTCCCTGATAAACCACATTATTTTGATAAAGATAGTGTTTTTGGGAATATTGATGAGATGAGAAAAAATAAATAATATCGGTGGTTATACCATATTTGTAGTTTTGAAAACTACATGTTATTTGTTTATGCTGCACTAATAAGGTATGAAAAATAAAATAGACTATGCAGAAAAGCTTCCTACTATTAGGATCATCAATATTGAAGCGGGTGAAATCTATCACCACATTTTATCTGAAGAAGATTTGGTAATTGAAAACAAGAACGATGTATTTGATTCTCACTTCTCTGATTTAATGCCCGCGAATCTTGATTTGCTCTATTTAAACGAGAACGATAAATTATCTTTCAAACAATTAGGTAAAGAATATTATTCTTTTGATTTAGTTAATGTCTCTTTTTCTTACCCTTTAAGAATGAATGATAAAAAAGAAAGAGTGTTCAAACAAATAGACACTACCGAGACTGTTGATGCCAAAACCATGAGAGAAACATTATATCTTCGTGGTTTTATATTAAATGGCAAGAAATATGTTCGTTATAAAAGATCTTCTGGTTCTGCAAAAGCAGGAAGATGTCTATTTATTAAAGAAAACCTTTATTCTTTTATGAATAAATGGTCAATGACTGATTTGGATGAATCAAAAGATTTATGTTTAAAGAGTTTAACCGCATATGAGGCATATCGCGCTTTATCATTGAGCAGTTTGATTGCGACGTTTAAACTCAATCCTTATAACATTCTATTTGTTAAAGACTATAAAGTCGTCCTTCATGATGAAGAAGTTATTAGAGTGTCACATGATAAAAACAAAGGTTTAGTAGCCCAAAAAGATAAATGTGATATCACAAACAATATCTTCGACGGTGAAGGCTTATTAGACTATAGTATTTTCAAAGAAAATAATTATGAGCACAAAGGCATGCTTCTATTAAGAAATAGATTCTTTAAATGCTGCGCGTTCAACACCAATCTTCAAGAATGGTTTAAAGAAAACAATATTACTTCAGTCGATCAACTTAATGGTGTGACCTTTGCTAAAGATATTAAAGATATCGTATTAGTAGCGAATGAATCATGTCTTAAATATCTCAAGATGTGTGAAGGTGAATTTAACAAACAAAACATTTTGAGATGGTGCGACGCTATTAGTGATGAAAATAGCGAGTCTTTATTCGGTGTTGTAAAGACCGATAAGAGAACGAGATTCTTCGATGGTGATATGGTGGAAACAACCTATCAACTGTTAAATACATTACAGATGAAAGAAAAGGATATTAGGCCATTAATACGTCCTTATTTTGAATATATCCAAAAGATTAGAGACATCAAAAATCAACCGCAATTTTTAAGATTTTATCTTGAAGGCGAAGTTGGTAATGAAGACTCAGAAAACACCGATGATAGTGAAGGTGATATGACAGAAAAATTATTAGAATACTCAAGCTATTCTTTTAAGAATAAAGTCTGTCTTGATTTGATGAAAATCGATAAAGATATTATCTATACTTCTCTATTTAAATATCATATCTTCCAATCCTTAATAGCGAGCTTTTTATTAAAGATTTATAATGGTCGAACTCTAGTGGATGGCACATATGCGACTATCTTTGGTAATCCATATGAATTCTTAAATTACATTATCTTGAAAGATAATAAGCCAGTATTTAATGAAGATAATCAAACTTCTTTATTAGGCAAAGGAGAGATTTATTCTCCATTCTTTGGTAATGGTGTAAGAATTGTCGGTTCACGCGCTCCTCATACGACCATGGGTAACATTTTAGTAGTGGAAAATAAGATTCTTGCTCCTGTGAGAAAATGGTTTAATCTCAATCCAAATATTGTTGTTGTCGATGCGATTAATAACAATATTCAACACCGCTTAAGTGGATGTGATTATGACTCCGACACTATCTTACTAACTAACAATCCAGAAATCGGTCAATGTGCGGAAAGAAATTATGATAAATTCCTCGTTCCATACGCGGATTATTCTTCTACTAATAAAGAGATGAAACATATCGTCGATGATAAAAAAGAAAATCGCTTAAGAAATTTGGCGAATATCGATACGACCATCGCTACCAACAATGTTGGTAAGATTGTGAATTTATCACAATTATTAAATAGTCATCTATGGAATAAATATAACAAGAGTAAACGATATGACTTTAGCGAATTATATGAAAAGATTGCTATCTTATCAGTTCTTTCTGGTGCGGAAATCGATAGTTCTAAACGTACTTTCCCGTTTGATACTACAACCGAATATAAACGTATTGTGAGATACGCTAAAAAAGAAAATTTATATAATGATAAACCGATGTTCTTCGCTAATATTTCCAATAGTCGTGGTCGTAAATTAAAAATCGGTGAAATTAAGAAATTATTAGATGATAATCATAAATTTAAAACGACAATGGATTATCTTTGGAGTGTCACTTCTTCAATGAAGATTATGGGTGAAGTGGAAAGAATGGAAACGATTAAATTATCATCCTTAATCTGTCGTGACTTTAAAACCATTGGTATTTCCAAGACTATCTACGACCAAATTAATGGGGCGATCGCCTCACTAAAGGAAACAAGAGACATTATTAAACAAAATAATATTGCGAGAAAGAATAACGATAATTACGATCTAGCGATTCTTGATTTTAGAAATGATATTGATGAGTGTTATCAAAATATTAAGACCGCAATTAATAAGGTGGATAAGGTCAAATTATTAGTTAAGAAGTTACAAGAAGAAAAGAATCCTAATTCCTTACTTTATATTCTTCTTTATATCATCTCCATCCATAGTGGTTCCGATATTGATTATTCCCTTAGAGATCTATTTGGAGAGAACTTAGAACCGATACCAACTTTAAAGAAAGTCGGATATGGTGAACAGTTCGAATACACTCTATTTGAAAGCCATCATTATAAATTAGATGCTGCGGAAAACCTCATAAACTTAATTTTTCAAAAATAGTTAAAAACTGACGAAAAGAGTGTCTTTTGATTTTACGTAGTAAAATATAACTAAGAAGTACTATAGGTAATTCCACAACTAGTATTATTTATATAAATACCGAGTGACCCCAAAAGGTTGCTTTTTTAAACATTTCGATTACAAAAATTGTGTGTGTCCCGTTTTTGGAACACGATAAGTTTTATAGTATACTTGTCTTTTTTCCCCACTCACAATTTAACACATAAACATCCAGACATTTTATTTATAGGAGGTACATAATGGATATTTTAAAAAACCTTAAAGAAGATGAAGTTGAAGTTATCGAAGATGATGAAGATTTCGATGACTTCGAAATTGACTTTGATTCCATCAGATTCAGAGACCCAAGAGACAACGAACCAGTTGTTAAAACCGATAGTAATGCCCCTTCTTATTTGTTTGTTGAACAACAAAAATTAGAAGAAGGCGAAATCCCCTTAGGCAAAGTCGTTGGCCACGAAAAGCAAAAGAAAGAAATTCTTGCGGTCATCGATTGGTTCAAACGTTCCGCTGAATTAAAAGCGAGAGGCGTCTCTATTCCTAAAGGAATCGTGATGTTCGGACATCCTGGCAATGGTAAATCTCTCTTGATTAAAGAGATTATCAAATGCTGTGAAGCCCCGGTGTTTATCTTCCAAGGCGACCAAGCCAATGTTACTCAAGGTATTGTTGATACATTTGAGAAAGCAAGAAAAGCTGGTCATTCCATTATTGTTATCGATGAATTAGACCTTCTCATTAATAGAGAAAGAAGAGTCGTGAGAGCGTTACAAGAGTGCTTAGATGGTGTGGAATCATCTGATGACATCTTAGTGTTAACTGCCACTAACGACTTAAGAGAAGTCCCACCAGCCTTAAAGAGAAATGGTAGATTAGAAAAATTAATCTTCATTCCTAATCCTACTGGTGAAGAAGCTCTTACTTTATTCAAGAAGCACTTTGAAGAATTCAAAGTTAAATTACCAGATGACTTCGACCCAGACGAAGTAGCCTTATCCTTAACAGGCATCTCTTGTGCTGGTGTAAAAGCGGTGGTGAATGATATCGTCCTACGTAATGGTTTTGAAAACATTACCACCAAGATGATTGATGATTCCATCTTTAACATCACTGAAAGAGTGAAAGAAGGAGCCAAAGAAGATAATCTCTCTGTGGCAATGCACGAAGCGGGCCACGCTATTATGGCGAAAGCCTTCCCTAAATTCTTCCAAATCAACCGCGTTGATATTAGTGGTGCTTCCGGCGCTTTCCACGCTAAAGAAGTAGAAGAAGACTTCTGGCCTTACGATAAGGTTAAAGCCGATATCCAAATCTCTATGGCGGGTATCGTTGCTCAAAAGGTCATTATGGGTATGGGCTCACGTGGTTGTGAATCAGACTTAGACCGCGCAAGAGTCCTCGCCTATAACATCATTAACAAAAATGGTTATTCTTCTTGTTGGGAAACTCTTCCTACCGTTCAACCTGGTTCTCGTATGGAAACCGCTCCCAAGAGAAGAAGAATGGAAAGAAAGATTGAAAAGCTTCTCAAATCCTTAGAGAAGAAGACTTACAAATACATCAAACAAAATCAAGACAAGGTGAGAGCCTTAGGCCAAGCCCTCTTTGAGAAAAAACATCTTAAATCTTCGGAAATCCTATCCATCATCGGATAGGGTTTTCCCGTATTTAAGTTAAATATCACACATACATATATAGCAATTTGACGCTAATAATTTGGGTTTTAAAGGGATTTTCTCCTGATGAGACAGCTTTTTTGTCTCACAAAAAATCCCTCGATCGAACATTTATTAGGAGGTATGGAAATGAGTGTTGTCGTAGCGATTAAAAGTGGAGATAAGGTTTTTATCGGAGCCGATTCTCAAGTGACCAAGGGTGGTACAAGAGCCACTCTTAAAAACCCAAACAATTACAAAATCTGGAAAGTCGATGATAATGACCACGCCTTAATGGGTCATGTCGGTAATGTCAGAGAAGCTAACATCATTAGATTAATGACCGATGTCATCGATGACTATGATGAATTCCGTAATCGTGTTGGTTATCCCTTTGTTGTGAAGTTCTTGGTCCCCAAGATTATCGATAGCCTTAAACGCGCTCATTATCTCGCTGATGGAGATAAGTTCGAGTTTATGGACTCCTGTTTCCTCTTTGCTTATAAAGACAAACTTTTCTCCATTAATAGTGATGGTTGTGTCCTCGAGATAGACGACTATGTCGCTATCGGTAGTGGTTCTCAAGAAGCCATTGGTAGTTTGCTCTCTACAGAAGGAGAGGATCCTAAGTTAAGGATTATCAAAGCTATCAAAGCATCTGCGGCTAGTGACATTTATGTCGACTATCCCATCGTCTTATCTGACACCGGAAGTACGAAGTTTGATGTCGTGACCGAAACTGATGAGCATAAATACCTCAATAAGAAGGTCAAGAAAGAAGAAGTGACAGAAGTGAAAGAAAAACGCGAAAAAGTAGCGAAAAAATAGTTGTCTAGACCCCACTTTGTGGGGTTTGATTAACAACTACTATAGGAATTCATAGATAAAGGAGGTTAGACATGAAAGAAGATATTAATACCCAAAACATCGAGATGACATCAATTGACTTTAATAGTGCATTTGAAGAGTTGCCCTTAGAACAAGAGAAGAAAAACATCTCCATCAGTGATGGTCTTGTTTATTCTTTGAAGAACAAGGGTAAGGTCGATGTTTATTACATCTCTGAGATTACTGGAACCACACCTTTAGATGTCGTTACCACTTTAAGAGGGACCATTTATAAGGATCCAGAAGAAGTGACTGATGATCGTTATGAGGGTTATGTCACCAAAGACCAATATCTCAATGGTAATTTACTTCATAAGTTACAAGTGGCTAAAGAAGTGAACTTCTACGCTTTAATCTATGATGACAACATCAGACTACTTAAAGAGAAGATTAGAGAACGTAATATCGTCGATAGCGATGAAATCTTTGTCACCTTAGGTAGTCCTTGGGTGCCAGTGGAATATATCGAACAGTTCATTAGACATCTCTTATTCAGTGAATTAAGATGGAAACCATTCTTAAGAGTGTCACGTTCAACGAGAAACGGACTTTGGAAAGTGGAGTCTTCCTATGGATTACTTAGCTTAGCTAACTATTCCACATATGGCACTAGAGAAGACACAGCGATTTCTTTAATTCAAAAGACGCTTAACCAAGTGGAAATTGTTTATTACGATTACACTTACGTCAACGGTGTGAGAACTCGCGTGAAGAATCAAAGTAAGACTCTAGAGTTATTAGAGAAGCAGAGATTGATTCTCGAAGAGTTCAGAAAGTGGATCTTTGTCGATAAAGACCGCAAGAAGAAACTCACTGATATCTATAACAACACCTACTGCACCAACTTCACACAAGAGTATGATGGTTCCTTCTTAGATTTCCCTGATTTAAATCCCGAAGTGAAACTCTACGATTATCAGAGAAACGCTGTTGCGAGAATCATCTTAGGTAAAAATACCTTATTGGCCCATGATGTCGGTAGTGGTAAGACCTATGAGATGATCTGCGCTGCTCATGAATTACATAGAATGGGTTTATCTAAGAAGACGATGATTGTCGTTCCTAACGACATTCTCGTGCAATGGGAAAACCTCTATAAATATTTATATCCCAGTGCTCACATCATGGTGGTCTATCCTAAGGATTTCACTCCTGCAAAGAGAGAATTCACTTTATTAAGGATGAGAGATGAATGCTTTGAGGCTATCTTAATCGGTTATTCCTCCTTTGATATGCTGCACTTATCACCAGAATTCCGTAAGAGAGACTTAAAGGAAATCTTAAGAGTGTCTTACCAAAATGTCGGATTACTCGCTAACGCTAAATTCTTAGATAGTCTTGATAAGAAGTATGGCTTCAATAATCCTGAGGAAATCTACTTTGAAGATCTAGGTATCAACTACTTCTTCTTAGACGAGTGTCAAAACTATAAGAACATCACCATTAGAACTAACATCAATGCGATTGGTGTTAACACTAGTGGTAGTGATAAATGTGACGAAATGTACGCAAAAGTGCGCTTAATTCAACGAAATAATGGTGGAAAAGGCATTGTTTTCGCTAGTGGAACACCGATTACAAATTCCATTAGTGATATCTATGTTATCCAAAAATGCTTACAGGAAGCAGAGTTAGCGTTCTTAGGATTATCACACTTTAATTCCTGGATTTGTTCCTTTGCGGAAAAGGTGGAGAGATTTGAAGTTGATGTCGATACTTCTAACTATCGTTTAGTGTCTCGTTATGTCGACTTCCAAAACCTTCCCGAATTAGCGGCCTTACTCTCTTCTATCGCTGACTTTCACATGATCGATAAAGAGAAGGAACTCCCTTCCTTTAATGGTTATGTCGATGTGAAGATTGCTCCCACTAAAGAGTTTCTAAACTTCTTAGAAGATATCTCTGTCCGTGCGGATCTAGTGAGAAGTAGAAGACCACGTATCATCAAACCTGCGGAACATAAAGTGGATGAAGTGAAAGACAATATGTTAGTGATTACCACTGATGGTCGTAAAGGGGCCTTAGATATCCGTTTAGTGGATGAGAATGCTTCCTTCTCTAAGAATAGTAAAGTCTATGAATGTGCGAAGAGAGTATTCTTCATCTATCAGGAATATAACAATGTCTTAGGCACCCAATTAGTGTTCTGTGATACATCCACACCAAAGGATGGATTCAATGTTTATGATGAACTTAAGAGATTATTAATCTCTTTCGGCATCAAAGATGATGAGATTGCCTATATTCAAACCGCGAATACAAAAGCGAAGAGAGATGCTTTGTTTAAAAAGGTGAATAAAGGGTTAGTCCGTGTGGTTATCGGTTCATCTTCTAAGTTAGCGACAGGCGTTAATGTGCAAGAGAGATTAATCGCTATCCATCATATCGATGTCCCGTGGAGACCGAGTGATATGGTGCAGAGAGAAGGTCGTATCTTGAGACAAGGCAACACTAATAAGGAAGTCTTTATTTATAGATATATCACCGAGAAGAGCTTTGATGCTTATTCTTGGCAAATCTTAGAGAACAAGCAAACCTTTATCTCTTCTTTATTAAGCAACGAATTAATTAATAGAGATTCGAAAGACTTAGAGGAAAACGTCTTATCCTATGCGGAAGTGAAAGCCTTAGCAGTGGGTGATCCACGTATCAAATTAAGAGTGGAGACCGCAAATAGTATCTCTCGCTTAAAAATCTTAAGTAACGCTTTCAATAAGGAAAGAGAGAAGACCATTGTCGAGATGAATAACATCAAGACTTATCACTCTCAGTGGAAGAACCACTACAAGAACACTCATGATGATTATCTCTTTGGGCAAAAAGAAGAGAACTCTAAGATTGAGGATGAAGAAAAGAGAAAATTGATAAGAGGCGAAATCTATCAACATATTGTTAACAATATGTATAACACCTATGAAGAAGATATCGGTGTGTATCGTGGATTTAGAATCATCACCCCTAGTTATCAATTAAATGGTAAAGACCAATATGTCTATTTAGAACATCTCAATAGATATAAGTTAACCATCGGTGACTCGGTCGTCGGTTTCTTAACTCGTATCGATAACTTCATCGATGGTTTAGATAAAGTCCACGAGGAAGAAGTCAAATCTTATCGTAGCAAAATAAAACTGTATAAGGATGGTGAGGTTTTCTTACAAAAACCCAATCCCTATACTTCCGAAATCGCTGATTTAACGCGCAAATTAGAAGCGATTGATAAAGACCTTGGTATCAAGAAAAAGGAGAAATGATATGGCAGAAAAAGTGAAATTAGCAGAGATTCCCTCAATGACTGTGCAGAAGGTAGTGAACAAACTATCTAAAGCATATGTTTCCTTAATTAAGAACAACATCCCTCTTAGCAAATATCCTTCGGTGATGCTTTGGGGACAACCGGGTGTTGGTAAATCCGCGGCGATTCATCAAATCAAAGAAGTGATTGAAAAAGAGACCGGTAAGTATGTCGATGTGAGAGATGTTCGTTTACTCTTATTTAATCCTATCGATTTAAGAGGTATTCCCTTCCCTGATGAAGAAGCGGGAGAGAAAGTCGCAAGATGGTTAAAACCCACCATATTCAAACTCAATCCTAGTGATGACTATATCAATATCATCTTCTTAGATGAGATTAGTTCTGCACCTCAAAGTGTGCAGGCTGCGGCCTATCAAATCACCTTGGACCATAAAGTCGGGGAACATAAATTACCAGAGAACACGATTGTTATCGCTGCTGGTAATAGAGTCACTGATAGATCTGTGGCTTATAAGATGCCTAAGGCATTATCCAACAGATTACTTCACTTTGAAGTTGATGCGGATATCGATAGTTGGAAGAAGTGGGCTATCGCTAATGATATCCATCCCACAGTGATGGGTTTCTTGGCCTTTAAGCCAACATTATTAAATAACTTCGATTCTAATAATGACTCTTTGGCGTATGCGACACCGAGAAGTTGGGAGATGGTTTCTAATCTCCTTAACTATGTCGATGATGATGTCGATACTATGTATGACCAAATCTCCGGTTTAATCGGTAGTGGAGCGGCGATTGAATTAAGGAGTTGGTGGAAACTCTATAGTGACTTACCAACACCTAAAGATATCTTCGCTGGTAAAGCCACTAAGTTACCATCTAATCCCAGTGCGATCTTCGCTTTAACTTGTTCTTTAATCAGTTATATGAAGAAGCACAAGGATGATTTAAAAGGCATTATTAATTCCATTAAATATGCCTCCAAATTCCCTCGTGATTTCTCTGTCATTATGATGGAAGCTTATCTATCCGCGGATGAAGAATTACAATCTCGTTTAATGTCAGTTCCCGAATTCGTGAGATGGATGGGTGATAATGTCTCAGTGATGAATGGACAATTCTATGGAAAACCTCAAGCATAGACAAAAAGAATTGACGAAGAAGTTATTTTATTCTCGTCTTCGTTTACTCACTAAATTACCTTTCTTTAGTGTTCTCTTATTCAATATGGAGTTCGCTTTTACATATCAAATCGATAGGTTCGACACGGATGGTAAACACATCTATGTCAACCCGGACTTCTTAGAGAGTATCTCTGATGAAGATGTCGACTTATGCATTGGTCACTTACTGATGCATATCGCTTTAAAACATCATCTAAGATACAAGACCGATTACGATAAGAAGCAATACGAAAGAGCGTGTGATATCGTCGTTAATTCTAACTTAATGCATTCGATGCAAAGCTCTTTTATCTTTAGAGATAAAGAGATTGAACATCTTACACCTGATGGTAATGAAGGATACAAATATAGTGTGGAAGATATCTATGATATGTTCCAATTATATTTCCCTTCGGAACTCGAAGAAGGAGCGGAGAATGGTGCTTCCGTTAATATCGATGGCGATCCTATGGATAGTCCAAGCGGTAATAACGATGCTTCTTGTAAGAGTGAACCAAAAGATAGTAAAAACGGTATTAATCGGATGGACACTCATGACTTCTGGGGTAAGAACAATGATAGTGATGATATCTTAAGCGAAGATGAGATTAATAAGATGCTCGTGGATGGTAATGAGATTTCTAAGAATCTCTTCCAAGGTAATGTTCCTGGGTTTATGAAAGAATTAATCGATAACTTAACTAAACCGAAGATTGACTGGCGAGTATTAATCCAAAACTTCTTACAAGAGAATCCAGTGGATTATTCTTTTAATCCTCCCGATAATCGTTATCCGACATCGGAATTCATCCTTCCTGGATTTTCGGAATTAGATGAAAAACCTGGCAAAATCCTCTTCATGGTGGATGTTTCTGGTAGTATGTCTCATCAACAGATTGTTGATTGTTTCTCAGAGATACAAGGGGCAATTGAACAGTTTAATGGTCGATTAGAAGGTCAATTAGGTTTCTTTGATGTCTTTGTTCACAAAGTCCATGACTTCGATAGTGAGACAAAGATTGAAGGAATGATTATCGAGGGTCGTGGTGGTACATCATTCCGTTGTGTCTTTGATTATCTAGAGAAACAAAAAGATGACCTACCAAAGAAAGTCATTATCTTAACGGATGGATATGCGGATTTCCCAGATAAGAAGTTCTCTCTTGGTGTTCCGGTCTTATGGGTCATTAATAATCACGAGATTACTCCTCCTTGGGGAGAAATCGCAAGGCTTAAATAAAGGATGACTACAATTATGTAGTTGTCCTTTTTATAATAGTGATATGAAATTAATATTCTTGGATATCGATGGGGTGATGAACTCTATGACCGGTTCTGTCCTCTATATGGCGGATATGGAAGTCAGTAAGATTGAGTTATTAAAGAAACTCATCAATCTTTCTGGTGCGGAAGGTATCGTCTTAACTAGCGATAGAAGATTCTCTAAACCATATATGAATCAATTTATCGAAGTGATGGATAAATTTGAAATCTTCTTAGAAGGGACACTAAGATATCCCAAAGAATATGAAGAAGATCCCGATGATAATAGAGGTAAACAAATTGTGGATTATCTCGAATCATCGAAGAATGATATTGAAAGTATTGTGATATTAGACAATGAAGATGATGGGATATCGGATTTATTCCCTGATGAATTCCTTAAGGTTGACCGTGAAGATGGTCTGACGGAAGACATTATGCATCACGCGATAGAGATATTAAAACAATAAAAAAGCATTTAGTTGGGTTTTACCGCTAAATGCTTATTTTTTATAAGGAATAACTCAAGATAAGTTTATAATCGCTTTTGAGTGTGTATTTTTTGACGCTTTTAGTACTTTTCTTCATCTGGAATTCTCCAGTAGTTGTAAACTTTCCATCTATACCGAGATAAGTATTCAAATATTTATATTTAATAGTTTCGCCAAATGACCATTGAGATGTTGTTTTATAGTTCATCTCACTTCTTATTGCCTCCATAGTTAAAACATTACCTTTTATATAATATGAATAAGTCTTGCTATCATCAGGGAAATTGGTATTGCTTGAAAAATAGGAAGAATAAAGATTAAACGATTCTGCATCGAAAGCCTTTGTTCCCCAGCTTGAATTTTGTCTAATATAATATGTCTTATCAATAATGTTTATGCTATAACAAGAATCGCCTAATTCTTCGCTATATTTTTTTGTTTTTGTGTTGGTGTAAGATTGGATAAATTTTTCGTTGTTGATAGTTCTTTGATACCTTTTGTCATAACCAGTAATGGTATATCTACGATTTATTGTGTCGATATTTTGGTGTAGTTTGGTTTGCGAATAAGAATCTAATTTATCTTTACCAGTTGTGTTGTATTTGGTTTCGTTTGATGTAACGACATCAATCTCCACGTTTTGTGTAAAAGAATATCCAGTACCTAGAAAGTTACTTTGCATAATCTGATAATGTTGTTGAAAAGTGTCGCGGAACACACTGGCTGTTACTTGCGTTCCTTTGGCAGCGAAAGAAGGCTTATGAATCTTCGGTGTATTATTGCAACCAGTAGTTAAAAAAGCAATAGGGAAGAGTGCTAAGAGAAGATATTTCTTATTCATTTTCTTTTCCTCCTTTAACAGCTACTTTTTCTACAACCAAGAAGCCAATAAATATAATTAGTAATAATCCTGAGAAGATAGTATAAATAATTGGTTTGTTATTATTTAAAGTGGAAGTAATCTCAATGCTATATGCTTCAAGGCTATTTAAATTATTCAATGCTTTATTACAGAGAATATTAAACATAAGGGCAGTGATTGATAGTAAGAAGGATAGCCCTGTTACTACGATAGAAGGAATATGATTAATTCCTTTATTGATGTCTTGGAATAGTGGTTTACTAATTAATTGTAATGTGAGAAGCAAAACAATTACTTCTAATAACATAGATATGCTAGTAAAGATTAATGATGATATAACGAAAGAAACGCCATCATTATAGATGTATTTTGAATTTTCAATAAAGAAAGAATATAGACTGATGTTTCCTCCGACTAAATTCACTTGATGGGAAGTTGCCATGTCTCCATCTTCGCTTACTAGACCAGTAATAGCAAATCTTGTTTGGCCTAAATTAAAAACAATAATTAATGAGAAAACAATGACTAATAAACGGCCTACTCCTCTTAAAATAAGAGGAAGTAGTTCGTGCTTTTCGCTTAAGAATTCTTTTGCGAATAAATTAAAGCATAGAGCAAAAGCGATAAGAACAACGATAAATATAAGGCCTTCATTAAATGTGGTGACTATTTCACCATTTTGGAATAAAGCGAAGTTTGCTATATAGATAATTGATCCTAGAACCAAAATATATAAAATAGTGGTCTTCTTTGATAAATCTACAAATGTTTTGTCTTTGATAGCTTTAACAAATTTTGGAATTGATAAACCAATAAATATAAGAGCTACTACCAAAATAGCAACGCTTAATAATATAGCAATTGAGGAATTAGCGATTCCAACATATTGTTTAACGCGAATATAATCAGCGAGATTAGACGCGATACTAACCATAGTAAAATTATTTATAGGGAAGAAATTATCATAGAATACTGGAATAAGTGGTATAAACACCATCAATACCATGGAAAGCAATAGTAATGAAGAAGCGATAACAGAAAAGATAAAACCAATTTTAGGTTTACCAACTGGTTGTTTCTCTTTCTTTTTTTCTGTTGCAGGTTTTTGTTCTTCTTCCTTTAAAGGAGCACCGCAAGATTTACAAAATTTAGATGATATAGAGTTGACAGTTTGACATTTAGGGCATTTCACTTCAGTGATAATTTCTTTGCCACAAGATGTGCAGAATTTTGCATCATCTTCTATCTCATTATTACAAAATGGACATTTCATATTCATTCGCTCCAATCTAACATAAATATATTATCTATATTTTTTTGTGATATACAAAAATAATATTGCTTATATTAATTGTTTAATAACATTTGTCCTCTTTTTTGGACAATATCACCATTATAATAGGAGGTGCATTATGAAAAAAGAAACTATTAAAGTCAAAGTTGACCAAACTAAGCTCCCTAATAAGATGCACTTCGAAGTGCAGAAGAAGATGAGAGCCCATGTCTATAAGCCAAAGAAAGGTAAGGGTTCTTTTAAGAGAAGAAAGACCATAGATTTTGATTAGACTGTGGACGCTATTATGGTTATAAGCGTATCTTCTTTATTTGATGAAGCTAAAGCTATCATAGAAACAATTGAAAAGTTATTGCAACTTACAATTTCATAATCGAACAGTATAAATCTTATGCACTTTTTCAGGAAAACGGAAAAACTGCACGACACTTTTTCAGCAAAACGGAAAAAGTGCAAAGAAATCATTTGTTTTGTAAATTATTTTTATATAACGTTTTTGATGATAATCAAAGATATTATTTATTAAGACCTTAAACGCATAAAAAACCTTTGATTCAAGGGAAAACAACAATAGAATATTTACACATATCCATAAAGAGTGTGGGTAGGGACAAGCCCAGAGATCCACCGACAACCCAAGTGATGTTGGGTGCCAAAGCTTGAATGATGGGAATTATATTTATCTATTGATAGTTCCTGTCAAACGATAGGAACTTATTTTTTTAGATAAAGGAGCATCTATATGCATCATAGTAGGAAAACACATAACGCTCATAACGAGACACAGAGAAGACTAAAGAAAGTTGTTGTAAATATGAGCACTGTCTTATGGTCTATCAGAGATCCGGTATATCTTAAAAATGATAGACGTAAAGTTAATGGTGGTTTCTATATTAGTAATCCTAAATCTAATCATAGTTATTGGAGATGGGCGAAGAAGAGACTCCATAAGATTTGGAGGAGGAAGCCAATTGAGAAACTAACATTTACTTATAAAGACGCAATTGGATGTTCTTTAGATGAATTATGGTAAAAATCTTAGCAAAATGCTAATGAATTAAAGAAAAATAAATCATTTGCGATAATAAAAACACCGCAATAGAATATTAGTACATATCCATGAAGAGAGTGGTGAGGGACAAGCCCGATGACCCACCGACAACCCAAGTAATGTTGGGTGCCAAAGCTTGATCGATGGGAATAATAGATAATAAATAAATTACTCCTATCGTGACGATGGGAGTTTTTCATTCCTCTTTATGGCTATCTATATAGGAGGAATTATGAATAAACATCTTTACTTGATGATCGTTACCGCATTAGGAACAGCGATGTTCTTTGTGATTGGTAAGTTTGTGGCGATCCCCACACCGATACCTAACTTCAGTTTATTTTTACAATATGCTGTCTTAGTGGTATTTAGTTTCTATTTTGGCCCCATAGTAGGTATGGGCATTGGTTTCTTAGGCCATCTCTTAATTGATTTATTATCGGGATATGGTCTTTGGTTCAGTTGGATTGTTAGTAGTGGTGTCTTCGGTTTATTGGTGGGATTAACTAGTAAGATTATCAACAAATACACTAATCCATTTAAAGCGACGAGCATGCTTCTATTCTCTTTATTTGCCACTATTGCGGGAGCGTTATGCTGGATGGTTATCGCTCCATCGGGAGACTTACTCTTCTATCAAGAAGCTTATAACGTTGTCTTTATCGAAGGTATTGTCGCTTTCGCAACTAACGTAGCGTCTTCATTATTAATTGGTATTCCCATTATCTATGGACTAATGAGATTACCTCTCCGTCATAGTGTGCTTAATAAATAGGAGGTATTAACTATGTCACAAGATAGAACTAGACCCTTTCTCTTACAACCCGTCTTCTATGGTGTACCTATTAGTTGGGTAGATGGATATTTCAAAAGTTATATATCTAATTTCCGTAAGAACAATCCCGAATTTGATGAATTCTTAAAAGAGATGAAAGAAGAGATTATTCTTCGTCATTTAGATTATTGTTCTAATATCTTATTGTTCTTAGATGGTAAGACTAAACCTAATTGGGTTTCACCTAAGAATTCTATGTTCCGTTTATTTATTAAACTATATAACTACGATTGGTCAGGTAAACAAGCAGTGGATTATATAGATAGATGTCACGAGACATATCTCGGTTTAAAAAGAGAAAAATTAAAACTTGGTGAAGAATACGATGTCTTTGTGCAGAGAAGCAGATGGGATGGTGTAGATAGAGAAGCTTTAACCATCGATATCGAACCAATCAATAGAGATAACAATGATTATTATCTGAAATTGATATTCTCTTCTTTACAAAACGATACGAGTTTCGATAGTCTCTGCGATACTGATATCACGATGATGTCTAGTAGAGAATTATATGAAGACGCATTAATACTATTTGATTATTATCAAGGATATTCTTATCTCAATAAAGTATTAGAGTTCGCGATTAAAGAGATGATAAATAAGAGAGTTATTAAACCACCTATTAAGATGACATATCGAGGTGGTTATACCCTCTCTTATTATCCCATCCATAGTGTTTATCCTTATAAGGTGAAAGATATTAGATAGGAAGATATAGGCTGTCCATAATAATGGACATCCTTTCTTCTATACTTATAAATAAGTAATGAATTATAGAAAGGAGTAATAATAAGTATGAAAAAGAAATTAGTGTATATCCACGGTTTAGGTGGTGGAAAAAATGGAAGAGTTCCAAAATTAATTAAGAAAGCCTTTGGTAATAATGTCGATGTTTTCGCCCCTGAGATTCCTATCTCTCCGAAAGAAGCTTATCAATTTGTTAATGATTATATTAATAAAGAGAATCCCGATTTAGTTATTGGATCTTCCTTAGGGGCTTTCTATACCTTATTACTTCCTTCTAATTATTTAAAGGTTGTAATTAATCCGGCGATGCATCCCTCTAAAGATATTAAGAATGGTATCGGTTTAGGTACTTACCCTTATCGTCATAAAAGAGATAATAAAGAACAAACCTATACAGTTGATAAGAAATTTATCAATGCCTTATCAGGACTATATAGAAGATATCTCTCTAAAGAAGATAATAAAGACAATGTCTATGGGATATTTGGGAAGAGAGATTGTCTCTTCTCCCATATCAATGACTTTATGAAGAGATATGGAAGAAAACATATCACTATCTTAAAGAATGAATTCCATCATATCTCTGATGAAAGTGTGAATAACTATGTAATTCCACTTATTGATAAACTTATAAATAAGGAGGCTAATTAATGAAGTATTTTGTCCTTAGTGATATCCACTCATTTTATGATGAGATGATCTCCGCTTTAAATGAGGCGGGATATGATAGAGATAATGTAGACCATACGATTATCATCTTAGGTGATATCTTTGATCGTGGACCAAAGTCATTAGAGACATATAACTATCTCATTAATCTCCCTAAGGATAGACGTATCTTTGTTAAAGGTAACCACGAAGAATTGTTCTTAGAATTATTAAATAAACCCTATCCTGATGATTATGACTTCTCTAATGGCACAGTTAAGACTTTCTGTGATTTAGTGGGTGGTAATGAGAACCAAATTAGATTTGGTCTCTTTAATGGTGATAAACGTATTCCAAGATTTAAGTTATGGGAACTTACTAAAGCTAAATTAATTAATAATCATCCGGAGATTATTGAATTCCTTAAGAGTGATGAATGGAAGAACTATTATGAATTAGATAATTATATATTTGTTCATAGTTTTATCCCTTTAAAGGATTATCAATATCATGATGATTGGAGGACTAATTCCACCTCTCAAGAATGGTATGATGCGAGATGGGGATGTCCATATGAACAATACCTATTAGGTTTATTTGATAAAGAAGAGATAAATGATAAAACACTTATATGCGGTCATTGGCATTGTTCTGACTTCCATCAAAAACTCGGATTTATCGAAGACTTTGAAAAAGAGAATTATGACATCTTTTATTCTAAACCTCTTATTGCGATTGATGGATGCACCGCTTTATCACACCAAGTTAATGTTTTGGTGATAGATGAAGATAATAAATGTTATCAACATAATGAGTTATTAAGAGATAGAGATATGGACTATCAAAGAGTCCATCTTGTCTATACTTACCTACAAGGATTAAAAGGTAAGAAATTATAATATTAAGGAGATTATTAATATATGTTAGGTGCGATTATTGGAGATATGGTGGGATCATTATATGAATTCCATCCGACTAAAACTAAAGCCTTTGATATCTATGATAACAGGATGAGGATGACTGATGATTCATTATTAACTATCGCGGTCGCGAAAGCTTTAATGAAGAACTATCCGATTAACTATGATGAAGAATCTATAAATAAATTAAAGAACGATGTCATTAATGAATTCGTCAAAGCCTGGAAGAGTGATAAAGGTGCAGGATTCGGTGGGATGTTCTTTAACTGGTGTGTGAAAGCATCTAGAGGAATCGTGGAACCATATAATTCGTACGGCAATGGTAGTGCGATGAGAATATCACCAGTGGGATGGATCGCTAAAAGCGAAGAAGAAGTTAAAGTTCTATCTAAAGTAGTTACTGAAGTGACACATAATCATCCTGAAGGATTAAAAGGCGCGGAAGCAGTTGCGATGGCTATATTTATGGCCCTTCATGGATCTTCTAAAGAAGAGATTAAAGAAAGGATGATAACTTATTATTATCCAGAGATAGAATTCTTAGACTTTGATGAATTAGTGAAGAATTATACTTTCTCAGAGATATGCCAAAAGAGTGTACCTCAAGCGATATATTGCTTCTTAATATCCGAGAGCTTAGAAGATGCGATTAGAAACTGTGTTGCTATCGGTGGAGATTGTGACACAACTGGTGCGATGGCGGGTGCGATTGCAGAAGCATATTATCAAAGAGATAGATTGTGTCGATTTGAAGATAAATACTTATACTTCATGATTGACCCAGAAGTAGAAGAAGTAATTAAAGAATTCCATCTAATGATAGGAAGTAGGAAGTTTATTAAATAGCCATAAAAATGTTATTCGGAAAAAACTGACTCGGAAAAAACCGAGTAAAATATTTGGATGTCCCTTTTTAAGGACATCTTTAAATTTATAATATAATCACAAGTTAGAGATAGCTTGTTTAGTTGTTATTTGATTTAATTGTTTCATTGTTAAATCTCCTTCATTTGACGAGATGCCCTGGTAACGATTTTTCCTTGGATTCTTACCTCCCTAACTAACTGTTTATACCTCACTTTCTCCAGGGCATCTCATTCCTTTCTGAAAATTGTCCGTAGATTTTCCATACATTGAGATGCTCCGCCCTCCTTTCACTCCTGTCATTTTAGCGGAGCATCTCACCTCTCTTTCTTTAGTAAAGTAATAAGTTAAATATGATTATTGTGATAAGATTATTAAGATGATATTTACTGAAAATTATTATGGCGAAACATTAGTGAAGACAGTCCTTGTCTTCTTTTTAGTTTTATTAGGGATAGGAATTGTTGTTCTTTCTATAGTAATTCCTATTACTTTAATTAATAAGAAATATAGAAACTTCATACTCACCAATAGTGAAGCATTAGAAAAACTAGATATTGTTAATAAGAAATATTGTTTCCATAAAATAGCTAATTTCGATATGACTCATTCATACGATAATGTGAATTTTTATGAAGATATATCTTGCGAAGACTATCTTATCTATCAATTGGTGTTTAAACAAAAAGATGTATCAAGAGCGTTAAAGAATACATTAGAGAATAAGAATAATTATTTATTATATATAGAAGAAACAAAAACCATAACTTTAGGCATATTTAAAAGTGAATTAGGTAAGTTCAAATTAAACAAATTATTAACTATGGAGAAAAAGATGTTCTCCAAAAAAATTCTTACTCCAGTAGTGGTGTTTACAATTAATGTTAAGTTAATAAGAACCAATATAAATGGTGAGAGAAAAGAATCCAAAAATAGAACATTCAAGGCGGAGCAAATTAAAGAATTAATAACAAAACTAAATCAGAAACAAGGCTCCTTCTATTTAAATAGAGATATATGGGATTCTATATGTCGAGTAGAAAGAGGCAAGGTTACTAATAAGATGAGATTTAGCATCTATTCTAGAGATGGATATAGATGTTGTATGTGTGGTAAAAGAGATCGTGGCGATAATTTAGAAATTGATCATATTTATCCAATCGCGAAAGGTGGCAAGTCCACATATGATAATTTGCAAACTCTTTGCCATGGATGTAATCAAAAGAAAGGGGCTAATATTATATATTAGAAAGGTAGAATTGTATGGAGAAAAATCTATTCTTAACAAATGAGTCAAATATTATCTTCTTAGATAAAATAAAGAGCTCATTAGCGAAATGTAAATCTTTTAGATTTACTGTTTCGTTTATCAAAAAAGCTGGACTTATTTTATTATCCAAAGATATTGAGGCTGCTCTTGAAAGAGGTGTCGAAGGATATTTAATCACTTCTACTTATCAAAACTTTACCGATATTGCTTCTTTGGAAATGTTCCTTTCCTGGCAAGAAAAATATCCAAACTTCCAATGTAAATTAGATTTTGGGTGTTTTGGTGATCAAGGCTTCCACACAAAAGGATATATTTTTGAATTTGAAGATGAATTTGAAGTGATAGTGGGTTCATCGAATTTTACTAGATTTGCTCTTTTGTTTAATAAAGAATGGGATGTTTCTGTTTCTACTGCACGCTCGGAAAATTTGCTCACAGACGCTTTAGGGCAATTTAACGTTTATTGGGATAAAACATATGATTTAGATAGAGATATTATCAAAAAATACGCTTTAAGACTTGAATATGCCGTTACATCATGGGACATGGATTATTTTGATGTTGATGAAAATAACGTTTTTAAACCTAACGCTATGCAAAAGAGGGCATTAAAAGAAATTAAAAGATACCATGATCTAAATGTTGATAGGTGTTTAGTAGTTGCTGCTACAGGTAGTGGTAAAACTTATTTGGCGGCTTTTGATGCCCATAATTACGACGCTCAAAAATTATTGTTTATTGTTCATAGAGATACAATTCTAACTGAAGCAATGACTACTTTCAGAAATGTGTTTGGAAAGACTAGAACATATGGTCTTTATACAGGACAATATAAAGAATTGGATGCTCAATTTATCTTTGCTTCAAATAATATGATGGCGAGAAATTTAAATTTATTTGCGAAAGATGAATTTGATTATATAGTTATCGATGAAGTTCATCACGCTGCCGCATCTACCTATCAAAAAATAATAAATTATTTTAAACCTCAGTTTTTATTAGGTTTAACTGCTACACCAGAAAGAATGGATAGCAAATCTATCTATGACTTATTTGGAAATAATGTTCCATATGATTTACGTTTAAGAGACGCGATTGAAAACGATTTAGTAGTGCCGTTCCATTACTATGGTATTAAAGATACTTTGGTTAGTTACGAAGATGACTTATCAAAAGAAGGCATTAGAAAATATATCTCCCAATTAGCAAGCGATACACATTGCGAATTTGTGCATAAACAGATTCAAAAACATTTACCAGCAAACGGTAAATTGAAATGTATTGGTTTCTGTAAAAATGTGGAACATGCTCGCTTGATGGCGGAAGGCATGTCTAATTATGGTTATAAAACAACATACTTAACTGCATCCGATGCCACTGGTGTAAGGATTAAGAAATTTGAAGATTTACAAAATGAAAACAACCCTCTAAATATTATTTTTGCGGTCGATGTTTTAAATGAAGGTGTTGATATACCAGCTATTAATATGGTTTTGTTCTTAAGGCCAACTGAATCTAGTACTATTTTCCTTCAACAACTAGGAAGAGGTCTTCGTAAATACCAAGATAAGAGTTTCTTAACGGTTTTGGATTTTATTGGTAATTCTTATAAGAGAAGTGCGCAAATTGCTATCGCTCTAGGAACACTTTCTAAATCTTCTAATCAGTTAGATAAGAGAACCATACAAGACCACGTTAGGACAGGCTTTACTGAAATTAAATTACCTGGTGTAATAATTGATTTAGATAAAGAGACAAAGGACGAAATCCTTAATTCTATAGAAAAAACAAACTTTAACAATATCAAAGTTTTGAAACAAGATTACGATAATTTTAAAGCATTTTTAATCAAAAACGGCGCAATTCCTCAAGATTCTTATCCAATGCCCACCGATTATTTAGATCAAACCGCAGGCACAGATATAATGAGATTCACCAAAAAATATATTTCTTATTACGATTTCTTATTGAAGGTCGAATCAGACGTTCCTTATTTCAATGAAGAAGAAGCAAATACGATTAGAACAATGTCGTGGTTCTTACCTTTAGTTAGAAACGAAGAATTCTTAATACTTAGAGCTTTAATTAACGGTCCGTTGAATAAGGAAGATCTATTAACTATATCTGGATTAAATGATGATATAAGTTTTGTTCAAGCTATTGATATGCTTACTAAAAACGCAGGTGGAACTTTTGCTAGTTATTTTGTCCCATTAATAAAAGTTGAAAGTGGACTCTATTCACTTACCGTAGATTTTAGATCAGACACTTTCAAAAGATGGTATGTTGATTTAATTAATTATGGTTTAGATAAATTAGCTAATGATGATTACAAAAAGCACGGTTTATTAAATCTTTATGGTCAATATACTGGGCAAAAGGTATTTATGGCGCTTAATTGTCGAGTCAAAGGTGAGAACAAAGCCAATCTTGCTTATATGAGTGGCGTTCACTATATAAATGATGAACTGTGTTTATTTATTAATTTAAATAAAGATTCGCAAAAAGAAGATAGATTGAAATACGAGGATTATTTTAAGACATTTACCGTTCTTCATTGGGAATCACAAACAGAAACATCGTTAACAAATAAAAAAGGAACCGAACTTCTGAAGCATAAAAAAGCCCATATCTTTATTAGAAAGGTCGCTAAAGAAGATGGAATTGAAATGCCATTCATATATTTAGGGACGGGTGAGCTAACAAACCCTGTGGAATCTGGTAAGAAGCCACAGACATTGCTATTCGATATTGTTTTAGATAATAGTGTACCAGTTGAATATAAATATGACTTTGGAATAGAAGATACTGATTATGAAAAAGAAAATTAGAGTAGTGGCCGCACTTATTGTAAAAGATAACAAAATATTTGCCGCTAAAAGGGCATACGGTTTCCTTAAAGGAAAATGGGAACTTCCTGGAGGCAAGATTGAAACTGGAGAAACGCCAGAGCAAGCGATTGTTAGAGAAATAAAAGAAGAACTTGCAACCGAAATCAAGGTAAATAAGTTTGTTACTAACATTGTTTATGAATATCCTGATTTTATTTTAGATATGGATGTTTTTAATTGTTCGGTTATTAGCGGAAGATTATGTTTAGATAAAAGCGTTCATTTAGAAGAGGCCTTTCTTTCTATGGATGACTTTAAACCAGAAGATTGGTGTCCTGCTGATAAAGAAATAATTGAAATAATTAAAGGAGATTGTGCATGAAAAAAATAGCATTTCTATTACCTCTATTATGTTTTACTTCTTTTGTATCATGCAAAGCTGGCAATAATTCGAGTGCCAAAACTATAGATTATAGTAGCAACCCTTATGTTGGTTTTGGTTCCCATTATATGGTTACTGCAGGTAGCGGTGATTCTTATATGACTATGCATTTTTTCTTTGATCCTGATGGTGTTGGAGCATGGGGTGGCACAAAAATAGTGAATGGTCAAACAGTTTCAGAAATTCATGAGTATAATTACATAATTACTGGCGAAGTTAATGTAGCGTTTGTTGTAAAAGAAAACAAAGAATCTGGAAAAGGCTATTTTACAACCATCCAAACAGGCCAGTGCTTTGTATTAGATGGCGTATATTTTTATAGATATGACTAATTATTTGTTTTTTAAAATTAAATTTTGTTTAATACCAATTGATGTGAGACAGAATTAAATACTTAAAAAGACATCTTATCTATAATTTAATTGCTAGTTTCATAAAATTATATATAATTAAACTCGCTCGTAGATAAAAGCTACCTTAGTTTTTCTTAAAGATCCCTTTTCAATTAATTATTTAAGGAGGTAGCTATGAGCAAGTTAATTGATTCCCGCTTAATTGGCCAGTCCATTAAGCAACTAAGACTAAGTAAGAACTGGACACAGGATTACTTAGCAAGTGTCGTCGGGTACAGTGTGAGAAACTTACGCCGTATAGAGAACGACGGTACTAGTAGTATTGATGTTGTCAATACTTTCGCAGATATCTTCCAGGTATCAGCGATAAGCATCCTTAACGGGTGCTTTTCTTTTTTTATAAATAAAAAAAGACATTGTCGGTCTTCACCATACAACACTTACCCGCATTTGTTATTCATACACATGCACTCTAGGCTGAGCATAGGTTGCGATCCTTCTGCTTCTAGAATGGGTTATTGCTAACCGTACCATGGGAGGAATCTAGGATTTTTCCTTCTGTCCTCCAACTTTTAGAGAGCTTCAGCGATCTTTAATGGTTATAAGATCGGCATTCTCCTACTCGTGCCCACTAAAACAGTTATAGATGATTGCTCATCATCAAGCCGTACACTTCTTTTGAGAACGCAGATGTCAGTTTCTCACGCTAACATCATCACGTGGGATGCATTGCTGCAGAGCCTCTTGTCGTGCCTGTTCGAGTGGCTATTTACATCATCGAGCGTATTGCGCCACTAACCAAAGCGGTTTTCTAGTCCCGGATACCATTGCTGGTCTCGTCTATAACACAGCATCCCATGTTATATTCTCTTTTGGCTAGGCCCCGGCCACTAAGCAATAGTGTCTTCACCGGGTTCCAATGTGCTTATAGTATAAAGCGTTGTCAATAATAATTGTGAGGACAAGGTTTGTCCTGTTTTGGACAATATTATTTTTTCTTATTCATTTTTATAGATGTCCCTTTTTAAGGACTTCTATTTTTTTACGATATCCATGTGAAAGATAGATAGTGGAGTCTTTCAAAATCCAAGATCTTAAGGATGGTAGTGTGATATGGATATTGAATATAAGATCTTAAAAAAAGAAGAAATAGAATCTCTTAATAGAGATAACAATGTTTTATTTCATGGTACGAATTATCAATCTTTAACCGCTTCTCCAGAAGAGATAAGGAGGATGTTTGAAGCATCCACCTATATTAAAGATTATGTATTTAATTATTTAAGAGAACACCGATTAGAAAAAAGAGTGAGAGATTTTATTCAAAGTGAAGATGCGCTAATGATTATCGATAATGAACAGATGTCAGAATATGGTTTTTTCTATTCAACTTATAATCTAGCGGTAGCGTATCATTATTGCGATGATAACTTCGGATGGATTGGCTTTCTTGCCGAGATCGCAATTAATGCGATGAAAGAATTAGAACTAGAATTTGATGACGATAGATTATATAGATATATTTTCTATTATCAGAATCATATAGAGAGATATAAGAAAGCTCAGAAAGTAATTATTGTTTTTGAAGATGTGGATGATAAAGATCTATTAAGTATAGGTAAGGACTATATGATTAAGAATGATGATTGTAGATATAGTGGTAAAGCGATATTAGAGAAAGATTTTAAAACGATGATTGACGCCCTAGCGACACCTAAGGAAAAAAGATTAATAGAAAAGGAATATTTATCTAATATTCATAAGGATAAGGAATTATAATAAATATTATGATTGAAAATAAGAAAACCTCCATTTTATTAGTGCTTAAAATATTAGAAGAATATTCTGATAAAGACCATTATTTAACCCAGCAAGAAATCATCGATAAAATCTATGAGAGATATGGTATTTCTCTAGAGAGAAAGAGTATCGCTAATTCGTTATCTTTATTACAAGATCTAGACTACGATATCGATAAGGGTGAAAAAGGTGGCTTTGCTTTAATATCGAGATTATTTGATTTCAGTGAAGTGACCTTCTTAGTGGACGCTTTATTCTCCTCTAAATCCATCAGTGGTAAAAGAGCCAAAGCTCTAGCGAACAGTATCTCCTCCACCTTATCGAAATATCAAAGAAAGAGATATACCTATTTAAATAAAAGCACCGATGTGAATAGAACTATCAATGAAGAAGTATTCTGGAATATTGAAATCATCGATGAGGCAATCGCGAAGAATAAATGGGTAGAATTCCAATATATGGATTATGACCAAAATGGTGAAGAATGTTTGAGATTTAATGGGTATTTATACCATGCATCCCCATGTTATTTAGTGAATAACTTCGGCAAATATTATTTCTTGGGTAAGAGATCTAATTACGATACGATATCGGTTTATCGAGTGGATTATATGAAGAACATTAAAGTGTTCGATAGTCGAGAGAGAATTGATCCGATGACTATCGTTGACTTCAAGAATTACAATTCTATTACCGAATATATCAATGATCATATCTATATGTTCGGTGGTGAAGTTATCAGTGCAATATTAGAACTTAAAAATCCTCACGCGATACAATATGTCAAAGACTGGTTTGGTAATAATATCAACATCTACACTAAAGATGGTAAGTTGATGGCGAGAGTGAAATGTAATAAGAGAGCCTTCTTCTATTGGGCGATGCAATATAGTGAACATATTCATGTTGTTTCACCAGAAGATGTGGTTCAAGAGATTAAAGCCGCTGGCGAAAAGATAGTGGAAGAATATAAATAAGAAAGGTTATATATGAAAACTGCTGCTAAAGTATTTATTATTATAGGTCTTGTTTGCTCTATCATCATTTTGATTAGTGGTTTTATTGTACTTGGTGCTGGATCAGAAGAGCCCAGAGCACAAGCAATAGGGTTATTCTATTTACTTTATGGCATATATTCCTTAGCGACTAGTATCGGTTCTTTAGTGGCTATCCACAAAACATCAAAAACCGCGATTATTATCTGGGGCGTGTTCTATATTCCAGTAATGTTAATTGGTTCCATCTTCATGTTTTGTATCAAAGAAGAAGATTTGTGGTAAAAATATTAAGACAAAATTACTGAAATCCTCCTATATGTAAGTAGGAGGGTTTTTCTTATATGAGAACATGAAGTGTCACTAATAAAAAAGATTAATGTGACAAAATGGCACACTAATATTGAATAGATGTGACAAAATTGTTATTATCTTATTGGAGAAAAAAATGATGAATTTATTTGATGTTAGAAAAGAATACGGATTGTCACAAATTGAAGCTTCTAGAATACTTGGTATACCAGTTAGAACTTATATTCGTTATGAAAAAGATAATGATTATGGCAGTTCTTTGAAACGCAAATCAATGATTGATGCTTTGATTGATAAATGTGCGATTACTGAAGATAAAGGACTTCTATCAATTTCACAAATAAAAGAATTATTGATATCTATTTTTAATACCGAATATAAAGATCAAATTGAGTTCTGCTTTTTGTTTGGAAGCTACGCGAAAGGATATGCAAAAGAGAATAGTGATATTGATTTATGCATATCAACAAATTTGACTGGCTTAAAGTTTGTGGGACTAAGTGAAACAATTAGAAATACCTTACACAAAAGAATTGATTTGATTAGATTTAATAATCTTGTAGATAATTTTGAGCTGGTTGGTGAAATTATGAAAGACGGTATCAAAATTTATGGATAATTCAAAAGATGACAAATACTTCGCTAATAAAGCAATTGAAAACATTGAAATAATACAAAAATATATTAACTGCAAAACATATGATGAGTTTATGTCGGATGATGAACTCATTGATGCTATTATGTTTAGGTTGGTTCAATTAATTGAAAATATCAAAAATATATCAGATGATTTCAAGAGTGAACATAAACAAATACCATGGGGCAAAATAATGGGTTTTCGTAATGGTATAGTTCATGAATATGGCAAAACAGATTACACAATAGTGTATGAAACAATCACACAAGATTTAAAACCACTGCACGATATTTTCAAAACCATTTAGAAAACACAATTTATTGGAAGAGAATGTCTCGTGTGCAAAAATTGCACGTCAGGTGGGCGGCCAAACTCATCATGTTGTTTTCTATAATTTAGAAGTGGTTGTGCTTGCTGTTTGATACAACGAGACAAAACGCAGAATAACACATTAATAATATCTATGGAGAAGGCGAGTTAGAAGAAGTGGCAACTCGCAAAAAATATTTGCAAGTTCAAACGGAAGACGGTATAAATGCGCAAATAATTATATAATTAGTCAATTATCCAATATGATGATTGTAGTATCATATCTATATGAGTATTAATTTAGAATTTTTAACTAATCAAGTAGATGCAACGACACAAGTGTCTTATCCTTTTTATTTTGATGGTGCTAATAAAGAAGAAGCCGAATTAAAAGCGATGTTTATCGGTAACTCTATTACCATTCATGAACCCAAAGAAGAAATAGGTTGGGTCAAGAAATGTGGTATGGCTGCGAGTGATATCGATCATGACTATGTCCATATTGTTTATCGTTATTTATGTAATAAACATCCTAAGACCTCTATATGTGTTTTTAATGGAGGTAATTGGGAAGTTGATTTTATGAATAAATCGAAATTAGATGTGATATTAAAAGCAGCGGAAGATTATCAACCCGATTTAATCATCGTGAGAATCGGCGAGAATTATCGTAGAGAATATATGGAACATCATGATCCATATAATGGATTCTTTCCTTTAATAAGTGGTCTTAAAGAAACATGTAATAATGTCTTTATGACATCATTATTCTGGAGATATGACTATTTAGATTCCGCAATTTCTAGAGTAGCAAAAGAATTAAATGTTCCCTTAATTCCCTTAACGGATTTAGGCGATAGTAGAGAGAATATGGCATTTGATCAATATGGTGAGACAATTTATTCCACACACCCCGGTAATTTAGGAATGCAAAGAATCGCTGATAGAATAATTAATGTGTTAAAAGAATATAATTTTTAAGATAGTACCATAAATAGTAGTGTAATCTTAATATTTTATAATTAATTATAATAATGATTTTTTATAATGATTTAGTCTTATAAAAAGTGCGTTTTTTCATTATTTGGAAATGCTGGAGAAGTCAAAATATTATATTTCTTCAAATAATAGCTATTTATATTTTAATAATAGTTTCTTTATCAGACATATTATCTTTGATAATAAAGAGTTTTTTTCATATTCCAAAACTATATTTGAATTTTATAAAAATATTGATTTATCTGTATAATTGCGTAAAAATTAAAGTGCAAGTTAAATTATTACGAAAGGATACTTATTTATGATTGCTAGGACGATAAAAGAATCAGTTTTAAAAGCTATGAAAAATAAGCCTGTTGTCCTCATTACTGGAGCAAGACAAGTTGGTAAGTCCACCTTATGTAGTGAGATTAAAAAAGAATATGGCTATGAGTATGTATCTTTGGATAATCTTAGAGAAAGAGAAACCGCAATCAAAGACCCTGAGTTGTTTCTTTCCTTACACAAAGCCCCTTTAATTATTGATGAAGTGCAATATGCACCTAAATTATTAGATGTTATTGAATTTATTGTTAACAAGGTCAAATTTGATGGTGGCGATAATAAGGGGATGTATGTTTTAACTGGCTCTCAAATATATAGTCTTATGGAAAATGTTTCTGAGTCACTTGCTGGACGTGTTTCAATAGTGGAAATGTCTCCGTTCTCTTTAAGAGAAATAAAAGATTTAGAGGAATCGCCTTTTGCTATTGATCCATTAACCATTCAAAAAAGAAACTCAGAAAACAAAATAAACATTAATGAATTATATGAGCAAATTGTAAAAGGATTTTATCCGGAAATATATGATAATAGCGAGTTAGATGTTGAAACATTTTATTCAGATTACGTTAGGACATATATTGAAAGAGACGTATCGCAAATAATCAATTTAAATGACAAACTTAAATTTCAAAGATTTATGGAGGTTTTAGCGTCTCTTACCGGAGAAGAATTCGTCGGTAATAACCTAGCAAAAAGTATTGGAGTTTCATTACCCACTATTGAGGCGTGGTTAAGTGTACTTGTGGCCGGTAACATCGTTTATTTATTAGAACCATATAATGAAAATTCAACTCTCAAAAGAGTAGTTAAACGCCCCAAACTATATTTTTTAGACACCGGACTTGCTTCTTATCTAGCAAGACTTAATAATCCAGAGGTGTTAAAAAATAGCATCTTTTCAGGTAGATTTGTTGAAACATATATCGTTAATGAAATCATTAAATCCTATAAAAACAACAACAAAAAGACTAATTTTTATTATTATCGTGATGCCGATCAGAAAGAAATTGATTTGATTATGCTAGAAGGTGGGACACTCCATTTCATTGAGTGTAAAAGTGGTATTTCGTATTCAAAAAAAGATGTATCAGCATTCATAACACTTAGAAATAAAACAAAATACAAAGTTGGTGCTTCTGGAATTGTTTGTCTTACGGACACAATTTATTCTATAGATGAAGATGTATACGCAATACCAATTGGCGCGATTTAACGAAATATAGCAAGAAGTCACGTGTTAAAAGAATATAATTATTAAAAAATTAGTATCAGCATTAGAGGGTTTTAGATATTTATAATTTTATTATAATCATTCTTTTTTTGTGCTGGCTTAATCGCATAAAATCGCGATTTTTTTCTTTTTTGAAAATAGTGAAAAAGTCAAAATATTATATTTCTTCTTTCATTTAGAATATTTATATATATTAATGCGCGATGTAAAATAAATTCATAAATAATAACGGGGATAATATTGTGATTAACAAAGAAGATCGTCTTTTTCGTAAAGAAGAAAAGGTTCGTAAGAAAGCTTTGCTAAGTCAAAGAACGCGAATCTATAACGAAATGGTGGCCTATCAGAGGAAGCACTCCAAAGAAAAGAAATACGCTCCCGCGGATAGTTTCATCTCCTTACAGCATATTAATAAAATCTACGATAACAAAGTGCAGGCTGTTTACGATTTTAACATCGATATCAAGAAGCACGAATTTATTGTTTTTGTTGGTCCTTCTGGATGTGGTAAATCAACCACATTAAGAATGATTGCGGGTCTAGAACAAATAACCGCTGGCGATTTATATATCGACGGTATTTATGCTAATGAACTAGAACCAAAGAACCGTAATATCGCTATGGTTTTCCAATCCTACGCTTTATATCCCCATATGTCTGTGAAGGACAACTTAGCGTTTTCATTAAAGATTAGAAAAGTTCCTACTTTACAATACGATAAAGAAGGCAAGCCCTTACTAGCGATTAACAAAGGACTTATTAAAGATTTCCAAAAAGAAAAGAAAAATCTTATTGAATATAAAGCCTCTTTAACCGAAGAAGAACAAGGTCAAGTTGAAAAGATTGATGCAGAGATTGCTGAACTTGATGAAAAGATTGAATATCTTAAAGTCACCCCTGTTCATGTTTACAAGAACAAGCATATCTCTAAGGCAGAAATTAACGAAAGAGTGCAAAAAGCTGCAGAAATCCTTCAAATTACTGAATATTTAGATAGAAAACCTAAAGCTTTATCCGGTGGTCAATGTCAGCGTGTTGCCCTAGGTAGAGCGATTGTCAGAAATGCTAAATTGTTCTTGATGGATGAACCATTATCGAACTTAGATGCCAAACTCCGTGTACAGATGAGAAGCGAGATTATCAATCTTCACAATCGTTTAAATGCCACAACAATTTATGTTACCCATGACCAAACAGAAGCTATGACCATGGCGACACGTATTGTCATCATGAATAAGGGTGTTATTCAACAAATCGGCACACCGAGAGAAATTTATAATCATCCTTCTAATGTTTTCGTCGCGACATTTATTGGCTCTCCTTCTATGAACCTCTACGATGTTAAATATCAAAATGGACACGTCATCTTTGAAGATGGTGACAATATCGCTTTAGATAAAGAGACACAACAAATGATTGAAGCGTTCTATAAAGAACAACTCGAATCTAACCAAAAAGAATTAGAAACATTACTCAATAAATTTGAAGAGAGAAATGTTTTGTTAGAAAAGATTAAAGTTGCAAAAGAAACAGGCAAAGAAGAAGAGGCTACTCAATTAGAAGAGAGACTTACTTATGTTGAAAAGAGCAATGAGAGATTAGGATATCTTCAAGACGCAATCGCGCGGTATAGCGAATTTATTGAAAAGAAAGAATATGATGTCATCTTCGGTATAAGGCCAGAAGATATTCATGATGCGAATATGGCCTCACATCAATATGACTATAATTACCTCATCGATAGTGAAGTAGTGGTTGCGGAATTATTAGGCCACGAATACTTTATACACACGAATTTTAATCATAAAGATTTAATCTCTAAGATTAGAAGCGTTAACGTTCTCGCAAAAGGCGACAAGATTAAATTACTCTTAGATTTGAGCAAAGCTCATATCTTCGACCGTGTCAGTCAAAAGACTATTAAATAGTTATGAAGAAAGTGGTTTCTAAATACGCATTTCAAAACTATGCCTTGCCATCAAGAAGGTTTTTAGTTTCTTTATTTGATGCGCTTTTACTGACCATTACATCTTTCTTATTACTTCTTTTAACAATGAATGTGATACTCCCTAATATCAGTGGGTATCAAGCCAAAGTTAATGATGTAGAGAAATATCGTATTCAAATGGTGCAGATATCAGAAGAATCCGGTTTATCAACCTATACGAATAATAGTGATGGTAAATATAACAATCCTGATTCTATAGATACGATGTATAAAAGATATATCGCTCAACATATTTTAAGATCATATGAAGAAGAACCCAGTAAATGGGAATTAACTCCGGAATTAGATGGATATGTCAAAGCGGATTTCTCTAATGACCAATTCTCTTTATTCTATGTGAATTATGTTTCTAAATATAATTCCTATAATGGCAAAGAAAACGATTTAGTTAATCTCAATGGTTTATCTAATAAAGCTTATCTGCAAAAACAATTAAAGAATAAAGATGGTTCTTATTTAGCCTTTGTTGATGAAGCATATTTAGGCCATCCAGTAAATGAAGAAAATTTCCTCTTCTTAAAAGCGGGATTCGCACAGAACCTCTATCTCTATGAATTTAAAAATGAGAGAAACGAAATCATTAATGGCTCTCATGCTTACTTCTATTCTATGTACAAATCACTATGGAATAATGCGAGTGAAGAGTTAACTAATTCTACTAGGTTTAATGATGTTTATAACTTGTATAAAGATAATTACGTTTTTTGCACTCATATGGCCTCTTTAGCGACCGTCTTGGTCTATTTGCTGTGTTTCATCATTTGCTTTGTTATTCCCGCTATTATCTTTAGAGATAGAAGCGGAACATTTGGGTATCGCATATTCTCCTTAGCCTTTATCAGTGAAGATAAAAATAATCCCGCTATTTGGCAGATTATTGTGAGAAATCTCATTTTATTTATTACTAATTTACCCACTTTATTGATTGCTTCGTTCTTATCTGGCGGATTATCTTCTTCGTTGATGTTCCCCTTATTTAATAACGGACCTTCATTATTACAAATTTTAATCGTCGTCGCTGTTTTACCAGTTGTTGATATGTTTATGGTGTCTTTAAGCCATAGACGTAAATCTATCGCGGAATGGGCTTCCTTAGGTATCGTCGTTGATACTAGAAAGACCATGGTGGTGGAAGAGGAAAAACCAAAAGAAGATTATACTCACACAGATGTTAATATGGTGGTGACGGATGTTCCTTATATCGATTCCACAACCATTCCTGAGGACAAAGTTATTGAGAAGGAGGACAAATAGTGAAAGAGCTTTCTAATCAAGAACTAATTAGAAAACCAAAAGCGAGAAGCTTGTGGAGCAAGTGGCATATCACTCTTATTTTGATGTGCATCCCCGCTTTATCTTTTGTCATTCTCTTCCATTATGTCCCGATGGCTGGTTTAACTATCGCCTTTAAAGATTATCGTACCGCTTTAGGTATATGGAATTCTCCTTGGACTACAATGGGTGGTTTTAAATGGTTTGTGACCTTTGTAAAATCTCCAGTATTCTGGCCTCTATTAAGAAACACCTTAGTCATTTCTGTGGTTGCTTTAGTGGTTAATACAGTAGTGCCAATTATTTACGCTTTATTCTTAAACGAAGTGAAGAACAAAGTCTTAAAGAAAGCGATTCAATTAATCATGTACGCACCATATTTCGTCTCTACGATGGTTGTGGTAGGTATGCTATTTGTCTTCTTAAGACATGATACTGGTATATTAACTCAGTTCTTTATGCTCTTTGGTTTCTCTGCTGATTCCTTGATGGAAAGCCCGGATGCCTTCGTAGCTATCTATATTATTTCTGGTTTATGGCAAGGCCTAGGCTGGTGGTCCATCATCTATATGGGTTCATTAGCCAATGTTGATCCTAATTTACATGATGCGGCAAAGATTGATGGTGCCGGTCGTATTAGAAGAATCTTTACCGTTAATTTCCCATCCATCTTACCATTAGCTATCATCATGTTTATCATGGCGATTGGTTCTATCTTAAATGTCGGATTTGAAAAAGTTTATTTGATGAACACTCCTGGTAATGCCGAAGTTAGTAATATCATCTCTACTTATACTTATAGTATTACCTTAGAAAGCGGTACCTCTAGTATGTTCTCTTACGGCACCGCAATTGGTCTATTTAATTCTGTGATTAACATCATCATTTTGGTGAGTGCGAACTTTATCTCTAAGAAAGTCAGCGAGAATTCATTATGGTAAAAGTTAGTGAACTAGAGATCCAAAATCGTCGTAAAAAGAAATTTATCAATCAAGATAAGATGTTTGATGTGATTGTCACCATCATCATGATTTTTACTGCTCTATTATTCTTATTACCTTTGCTATATGTCTTATCTTGTTCCTTCACCGATCCTGATGTGGTCTTAACTGGCAAAGCTTCATTATTCCCTATTGGTTTTACCACGAGCGGTTATATCAAGGTGTTCCAAAATAAATTATTATTATCAGGATTTAAGAATTCGTTGATATATACAGCGGTGGGCACGATTATCTCAGTGGTTATTCAAATGCTATGTGCCTACCCTTTAAGCCGTAAAGATTTTAAGTTAAGAGGGCCAATTAATTTCATCTTTGTTCTCACGATGTTTATCGGTGGAGGCATGATCCCTAATTACTTATTAATCGTTAATTTGAATTTGTTAAATACGATGTGGGCAGTTATTTTACCCGCGTGTTGCAGTGTTTTCTCTATTGTGGTTGTTAGAACTTATATGGAAAACAGCATCTCTTATGAACTGCAAGAAGCCGCAAGAGTGGATGGCTGTAGTGACTTTGGCATATTTGTGAGAATCATCTTACCATTATGCCGTCCTATCTTATTTGTTATTACCTTATTCGCTATTGTGGGATTCTGGAATTCTTATTTCTCCGCATTGCTCTATTTATCGGATACGAGCTTATTCCCACTACAAAGAGTGTTACAAGATATTCTCGTCGTCAGTGAAAACGGTATTGGTGGAGAAGATCCCGCAGTGCAAGAACAATTAAAATACGTCACCATCGTGGTGAGTTCTTTACCATTATTAATCATGTACCCATTCTTCCAAAAATATTTTGAAAAGGGTATGACAATCGGAGGTATGAAAGGATAATGAAAAAAGTATTTTTACCTGTGACTTTATTAATGTCCGCTTTAATGGTGCTACCTTTAGGTGCGTGTGGCACTAAAGAAAAAGTTGATTATGATGAGACAAACTTCCTTCCTAACGGGACGGAAGAAAACCCCTTACAAATCGTGAAAGACCCTGTCACCATTAAAATCTTTGCTCCTCATTCCGCGGGTCAACCGGAATATCAGGATTTAAAGATGTTTAAGAAATTAAGTGCGGTCACCAATTTACAATTTGACTTCGTCACTCCTGACTCCGCAGCTTATAACACGAGAAGAACAACCGTCTGGGAAGATAAGTCTTATAAACCGGATATCTTCTTATATTCCAACCCTGTCGGTGAACAAGTTCAATCTGCGGAATACGGTTATAAGATGTTCGTCCCTTTTAACGATGAGAACTTCACTGATGCGAATAAAATGAAAATCGGTTCTTTAATCGATAATTATATGCCTACTTTAAAAGCGTTATTAGAGAATAACTTTAATATCAGTAGAGATAAAGAGGACTGTCGTAAGATTATCACATTAAGCGATGGCAAAATCTATGCTGCTCCATCAGCGAAGGATGTCGGTAGAGATTTGACGTATAAGTTCTTTGTCAATAATGTATGGATTAAGAACGTCTTTAAGAAGAATCAAAATTCTTATTGCAAACTTCATAATATTGATGATGCGAGCAAAATTAACACGATTGATGATTACATCGGTGTTTTAAGAGACTTCAAAACATACGATGCGAATAATGATGGTGTTGCCACTAATGAAGTGCCACTTAGTTCTGTGAAGATGGAATATATTAGAAATGCTTTCCTTTCCGCTTATGGACATGTTACTCAATTTATTGAGATTACTAATGATGGTTCAAAATTTGAATTCGTTCCGATGACTGATGGTTATCGTCAATATTTAATTACCGCCAATCAAATGTGGAAAGAGGGATTAATGGATAATGGTACATTCTCAAATAGTTCTACAAACAGTTTTGCCACATATGGACAATCAGGAACACTAGGTTCTTTTGTGGCGGCAGCGCCTTATTTAGTGACTGGACAAAAGAATGATAAATATAACAAAGATGATAGTGGTGAATTCTATCGTTTGGATAAAGAATATGCAGTAGTGCAACCATTATCATCTAGCTTCTATACCGGACCAAAAATCCAATGGAATTTTGGTTTCTTCCAACCCACAGGTGCTTGTTTATATTACGGCACCCATTATGCGAGAGAATGTGCGCGCTTATTAGATATTATGTATAGTGATTTAGGCGTACAGTTATTAGCGTATGGCGAAAAAGATGTTGATTGGCATTGGGATTTAAGAAGTGATGGCACAGTCGGTGACGGTTCATTAGAAACCGATACTTGGACTTTTGATGTTCCAGAAACCTGGACTAAAACTCAAGAAGATTATCGCGCAACTATTACTCCAAATGTCGGCTCTGGCGCAGGTTTATATTGGGCAAACTACTTTGTCGGTAAGATGAATGATGATGTCATTACCGATTTAAATCATATGAGTGAAATCTATCGCCCATATTTAAAGACGCCCGAGCCTCAAGAATATAAATTTACATCAGAAGAATACGATCAATTAGATTTAATTAAAGCACAGATTGTTTTGAATCTTCCTAATGCTGAACAAACATTTGTGAAGGGTGAAAAAGATCCTAACAATGATGCTGACTGGAATAAACATGTGAGTAACATGGATAAATTTGCGACCTCTCCATTAGGTCAAAAATATGAAGATATCTACAACAATATGTTGAAACGTTATAAATAGAAAAGGAGACGCTTATGAAAAAAGCTAAAATTCTTTTATTGCTCGCTTCTTGTTCTTTGCTGGTCACAGCATGTAACACGAAGAAAACCTCAGAAAGCGGTGGTGAGGGAGAGGAATCTTCTTCAATCGTTACCGAAAATGTCGAAGTCGAAGGAGTTTCTATTTCCGGAAATGGTAATGGTGTCGCTAAAGGATCATCGATTGATTTAATGGCGGATATTACTCCCGCAAATGCGACGAACAAAAATGTTACATGGTCTAGTGATAATCCCGAAGTTGCTTCCGTTGATCAAACCGGTCGTGTAACAGGTGTTGAATTCGGTAGAACAATCATCAGGGTAAGAACTGAAGACGGTGGATTTACCTCCACTTATAAGGTTGTTGTTACCAAAAACGGCACAAAAGTCGTCTCTTTAGCTGATTTAATTGATGATATGACTGAAACCGATTATCAAGTTAATGAAACTGGTTTAGATGTTTATGGCTTAAGTGATCCGACGATTGTTGGCGCTAGAGAAGACGTGGCTTCACAAGTTTTATATGACGTTCCTGCGGACAGCGAATTTGAAGCAACTGCGGTCATTAAAGTTAGTGATATCACCCTAGAGCAAGCACAACAATTCTTTAGTATTACGGAACTAACAGATAATATCCGTATTAGAACCGCGATTAGACTAGCTAAAGCTTTAAATGACAATAATAAATTAGCGAAGATTGTCTTCCCGGAAAATGGTCATCTTAACCTTGATGGTGGTGATCGTGAACTCGATTCTGGCAGTCTTCACGCTTGTATATTAGTAGATGGATTAAACGGCACTTACTTTGTTGGCAATGGATGTACTTTAGAAATTAAGATGCAAGGCACTAGTGTGTCAGGATATTTCTTTGTAAGAAATAGTAAGAACATCTATATGAATGGTTTAACGATGACACAAGATGTTCCGTCCTCATTGACCGGTGTTGTTAAAAGCTATGATTTAAATCTTAAGAAAATTACTTTAGATGTCGTTCCTGAATTTAATGAAGTGGCGAAGAGACATAAGGAAGCAGGTGGAACAGTCAAAGGATATCTCGAGTTCCATGATGTGACGGAAGCCCCGCTCCAAGGCGGTAACTTCTACGCTGGTACTGGCACTTGTTCAAGTAATCCAGTTATTACTGGCGATGACGCAAACGGATATGAGATGGTGTTAACATTTGCCACACCTATCGCCGAACCTCCTCTCGGCACTTATGCCACTGTGTTCTATAGTCAATATGATGCTTATGGTATGAAAGTTAATGCTTGTGAGAACGTTTATGTTGACGATATAACTATGCATTATGCATCCGGCATGGGTTTGAATGTGGAAGACACACATAATTTCTATGTTAATAGATTTAATATTGTGAGAAAACAAGGTTCTAAAGCGATGGTTACAAGCACCGCAGATGGTATGCATTTCTCGATGATGACCGGTACAGTTAAAGTTACGAATAGTATCGTGGAATATACCGGTGATGACGCTTTAAACATTAAACATGGTTATTACTATCGCGTCAGTGAAAGAACCGCATCATTTAAGAAACAATTCACATTACAACAAATTACAAGCGGTATGCCTGAACCACAACCGGGTGATAAGATCGCTATTTATAACGAAGACACATTCGCTCCTCATAACCCAGATGTTGGTTATTACACGGTTGATTCATGCGAGAATAACAATGGTGTATATACAGTCACCACTAAAGAAAGATTGGTGGGTACTGAAGAAGAATGGGGCAACTGCCGTGCGACATTTATCAGCAATACTCCTGATTTCGAATTCTCTAATAATATTGTGAGAAATAAAAGAAATAGAGGTATTTTAGTGCAAGTTCCTCATCCTGTAATCACTAATAATACCTTTAATCATGTTGGTCATGGTTCTCTTATGATTCACTCAGCGATGGATATCTTTAATGAAGCGACCATCCCACAAGAGCCAACTATCACCAATAACAAAATTATGAATGGTTGTTATTTAGCTAATGGTGCTCTTTCGGGCGATACATCATTATTCGTTATCTCTAAAAATAGTACGATTGGTCCTAAAGGTACATTACATGGTTTAACTTATAGTAATAACTTTGTCGCGAACAACGGTAGTGCCGCCTTATCATTAAGAGGTACAGGCGATAATCTTGTTTCCGATAACTTATTCGTGAATATCGGTGTTTTAGAAAACTTAACCGAAGCTGTCAAAGGTGTGGTTAGTTTAAATAATACTGGCACAACTACGATTAAAAATAACTATAACTTTAATGAAAGAAGCCAAAATCTTAATGGTATTGTTCTTCGTGGTTTAAGCGGTAGCGATGATGTCACTTCAGAAAATAACTTCGATTTAGATTTCGAAAAACCTGATGGTGAAGTCGGACCAGAAGTCCATATCGCGAAAGTGACAAATACATTTACAATCGACGGTAATTTATCCGATTGGGAAGGCGTTAATGCTCACGATGTCGTGTTCGATGGTTATTCCTTTGCGGATAATACTAGAACCACAAAAGAAGCAGTAGCAGATCACTTCGCAATCAATGCTTTCAAAATGACACATACTGCCGATGGTATTTACTTCGGATTTGATGTGTTAGATAACAAGATTGAATGCAAGGTTGCTTCCGAATTCTGGTATGGTGACTGCGTAGAAATCTTGGCCACAAATGTTATCGATAAGCCTAATGCTGATTTAGCGGTTTATTGTAAAGAAACGGAAACTGATACTTTACAAATCGCTTTGACACCCGATTGGCAATATACTTTAGCGGGTGTGAGAACTAGTGACTTAGCTTTAAGAAATCTCAGTTCCTTCCAAGCGAAAGTAATCCTTACTGAAACCGGTTATAGTGGTGAATTATTTATCCCGTTCTCCGTAGTACCAAGTTGGGCTACTACTATTGAAAACGGCGAACAAATTGATATGGCGATTGTTGTTGCGGACTGCAAACGTGATAGCGAGGGCTTAACACGTTTACAAGTTGGTAATGTTCCACACTTTGTGGAAAACTTCAAAACCAAGACATTATCAATGCCACAATATTTCTTCGATAAATAGTATTTAAAGGAGCCATATTTATGAAAATAAATAGAAAAACTATAGGCGTTTTTGTTGCAACCTTGACACTAACTATTGCTACAGCGACAGCGATGTTTATTCAAGGTGAAAACCAACTATTTAAATCAAACGCGGAAGAACATAGTGCTACTTCTGATTGTTATTGGAATCACTATGCGGCGAAAGCACCGACAAATTCCAGCATTGGATGTAAGGAATATTGGGTTTGTTGTGATCATCACTATGTGCAATTAGAAGAACCGACAGTGGGAAGAAATCTTGATGCTGACCCCTTAACTGTCAGTGACGAAACTATAACCTATATTAACAACAATCCACAGGATATTCGTTATGTAGAGAAGAACTTCTTAGAAGTAGTACCCACAACTGCACAATTAATGAAATCAGATAGTTATACTTGGTCTATTGGTGGGAGCAAACATATTAGTTTCGATTCGCAAACCACAGTGGAAAGGGTCGCTCTTATTGAAGATGATACGATAAGAAATACCATTAGCAATGCTAGCGGTTCTAAAGATTATGTATTACATATTAAATCTAATGATGGATCCGGAAATATCAAATTTAATGGTTTGAATTCCACTAATGTTCCTAATGGCAAAGATTTAAGTATTGAAATGCGTTACTACTATGTAGTTGATACTCCACATTTCCTTTATAACGGAAGTGGATCTGGTAGTAAAAAGAATATCAGTGGCGGAAATCTTAAAAAATGGACATTTTCCATCGAACCAACAGTGGGATTTGATTATATTTCTGTCTATCCAGCAGGAACACTTGTTGATATCTATGTCTATATGATTAGAGTGTCTATGAAGGATCATGTTTATGAAGATACAACTCCTGCCGGTCACGCGCTTAATGAAGTAATTAATGTCTATCAATCTGGTGCAGGTTTTGCTGGCAATAATAAAAACGGATATTCGATTACTGATTATGACGATGGAATTGCTAATTTAAGTGATTATGCCGAATTAGGAACTTCACCAAAGAAAGTGAATATCAATAATCCTAATGGATATGTAGAAATTAATCATGGCAACCAAACTAAGATTGAAGCTGGTGTACAATATCGCATCACTATGGACATTTATAATGTCGACTTTAATGGAAGCATCTATTTAATGTTTGATAGCAATTCCGGAAACACTGACTGCTTCAATAACTTAACTGCTGGTGGATTAGATGCTGGACATCATCAATTAACTGCGACAGTTAACTGTGTGCACTCGGTTGATTGGCTCTGCTTACATTCCAATACCGGTGGTGCAACAGGCAGTTTCTATATTGGCAATATTACAGTTACCGTCTTAGCAATTTAATAAAACAAAAAAGATCCGAGTTTCTTAATTCGGATCTTTTAATATGGTTTTAATCTTTATCAAAATATTTTGATGGCGGCACTCCATAATACTTTTTAAATTCTTTAGAGAAATAGAATGGGTTTTTATAGCCCACTAGAACAGAGATTTGCTCGATTGATAATTCTCTATTACTTAATAAATTTAAAGCCTTTTCTAATCTTATTTGGGTAATGTATTTATTGGGATTCACGGAAGCGTATTTCTTAAATAGACGAGTGAGATAAGAAGGAACATAGAAGAATTCTTCTGCGACAGTAGAAACGCTGAGGTCGGGATCGGAATAATGCGCCTCAATATAATGTATGATTTTTTGCATGTTTATTTCACTGATGCTCTTCTGACGATAAGTGAGTTCATAACCTTTCTCTTGCGTTAATAAACCTAGCATTTCTGTGGTATATGATTCAAAAAACATTGTTCTTGCATGTTTATTGGTCAAAACAGAAGCTTCTAAAAACACTTTCTTAAATAGTTCTAATATCTCATCAAAGCATTTTAGGTTTCTTAATACTAAGTTGTTGTCAGTGAATCCTGCATGTCTAGTAAATCTTTCCGCGAGATAACCATTATATTCTACCCAGACATATTCCCATGGTTTTTTAGGATTGGGACTATATTTGAAATTGCAATGTGGGGGAAGAATAAAGGCATCTCCTTCCTTGATTTTGATATCGTTTAGTTTTCCCTCGCCTTGGATGACGAAATGTAAAGAATAGCAATCTTTATTGGATTGGAGTTGATTCTTTTTAGGGCTACATTGTTCATAGCCAAAGATTTCAGGGACAATTCCGTTTTGTGTTGTGATATTGGTATCGATATAACGGAACCACGAAGTTCTTAACCAAGAGAGATTATCAGCCATATTGAAATAATAATAAGAAGATGCTAAAAAGTCAAAAAAATATATATTGAATTAAGTATTGTATATGTATTTATATACGTATACGAATTAGAATAAAAGTAAGAAAAAGGTATATGAAAAGCAAAGTAAACTTTTTTGCCACAGCACTCATTTGTTTTTCCTTATTTTTGAGTGCTTGCAATACACAAAAACCCGTTACTAGTAGTGGCGATTCTTCTTATAGTGAATCAGAACAAAGCCAATCATCTAGTAAAGAGGATAAGACTGTGACATCTATTTCTATCTCCGGTTCTTTTAAGACTAATTATGTAGTGGGTGAACAACTTGATTTAACTGGTTTATTAATCACTGTTTATTATAGTGATGATTCCATCACCACAATTAATAGTGGTTATGATATCTCTCCTGTTGATATGTCTGTTCCCGGTGATCATGAAGTAGTTATCACCTATGGTGGACAAAGTGCTTCCTTTACGATTCATATTGCACAGCAGGTAGTTATGTTAGATAAAAAAACAGCTTTAGAAAGATTAGCGAGCGGTCCCTATCAAGGCGGTTTTGCCGTAGAAGATAATATCGGTTTATCTGAACCTGGTATCGTCGGTATTGATGAAGATAAATTATATAACGAAGAATTATATCCAGTTCCTGAAAAAACTGCGGATGTGCATGTCTATTCTGCGAAAGATGATATTGGTATGTATTATGGTGCGGCAAATAATGCTGGCACTTTAGCGGCCTTTATCTCCTCAATTAAAAATGTTCAAGGTATAAAAATTATAGAATTTGAAGATATCGCATATGATATCAAATCCCCAATCATTATCTCAGGAATTGATGATTTATATTTGGTTAGTAAACCAAACACCATCTTCTTATCCGAAACATGGGGATCATATTTCTTTGCCACGTCATGTCATAATCTCCATTTAAATAATCTCCAATTTGATATGGTTCATTCACCCACGATTAGTGGTGTGATTACAAGCGTTAGTGATGGTGATGGTTACGCAGATATCACCATCAAAGTGCCAGAAGAATTTGATTTAGCTTATCAAGGATATCGTAATTTCGACGCGACAAATTCAGGAAGCGGACAATGTTCCTATATGGAGTGCTATCTCGATGAAAAAACTGGAAGATATGTTCCTGATTTAAGTCACAATTTGTTCTATAATTCGGCGACAAGCTTCAATAATCCTGGTGTTACCAATCTTTATTTCGATGGTGATTTGTTAACCATTAGATTAAATAAAGGATTTGCTTATTGTTCTTATAAAACACCAGTTATCGGAACACATGTTTCCTTTGCTTTCACAATGTATCAAAATCCCGGTTTATCATTCGATGATTGTGAGAACCTCTATTTAGAAAATCTCAATATCTACACAACCGGCGGTATGGGATGCCATCTCGGTGGTGGTAAGAACATCTTTATCAACAGAACTAATTATCGTTGTAAAGAAGGTTCAGCGCGCATTATGACATGTACAGCCGATATCATCCACTCCGTTTCTGTAGAAGAAGATTTAAAGATTACCAACTGTATTTTAGAAGCCTCTCATGACGACGCTTTAAATATTAAGACTTGGTATTGCACGATTAGCGATGTTAGTAAGATTAGCTCTCGCCTAACTATTAAACAAGCTGGTCAAAAACCTGATACCAAATTTGATGTCGGAGACATTATCGAATTATTCGATAAAGAGACGCTACAAAGAATGAAGAGTTTTGAAATTCTTGAATTAGAAAAGAATGGTTCTAATTACGATGTCAAAGTTAAAGGTCTTAATGGCGCAAAGGTGGAAAATAACGATGTTAATTATTTAGTGGGTAATGACACTAAAGCGACGCACATGTATTTACACAATTGTTTAATTCAACATAAACGTAATAGAGGTATCTTATTACAAGCTAGACATTCTGAAATCAGCAATTGTTGTTTCCGCAATATCGTTCATGGTGCGATTCAAGTATTAGGCGTGAGAGATATCTTTGGCGAAGCTATCCTTCCTGATAATATCTTGATTGCTAATAACAAATTCTTTAATAACTCTGGCCACGATATCCACCTCTTCTCCTATGGCTCTAGTGGGCGTGGTGCAATTGGTAATATCCATCATTGTCAAATCACTAATAATTATTTGAATGGATCTATCGATTATGCTGTGCGTTTAAGTGCGACTGATGAGATCGATGTAAATAACAATTTGGTTTACGCAATAGTTAAAGCTAATAACCGTATTTTCTATGTTGATACCAGTGCGAACGCGAGATTTAGAAATAATAAATATATCATCACTCGTGGTGTAACTCCTGATAGTTTATTAACAATTAATGGGGAAATTGAAGGGTTAATTGATGAAAATAACACTTCAGAAATTTTTAATTAGGTTTCAAGGTAGCAATACCTAAAACATATTTTTTATAGAAAGGAAAAAGATGTATGAAACAAAAGAAATTTGGACTCTTGTTGGTCATGGGATTTCTCGCTTGTTCTGCTCTAATTGGATGCGGTAGTAAAAAAGAATCCGAACCAGTTCAACCAAGCGAAAGCCAATCTCCATCTGAATCGCAAACTGTTAACGAATACACAATTAAGTTCGTTAATGATGATGGTACAGTTCTCCAACAAGGTAAAGTCGAAGAAGGCGAAATGCCAGTATATACTGGTGTTACACCAACAAAAGCGGCAACAGAGGACTATTCTTATACGTTTGCTAAATGGGTTCCTGATATTGTCGCAGCTACAGCTGACGCGACATATACCGCCAGTTATGATGCCACTCAATTAAGATTCACTGTTACATTTGATAGTAATGGTGGTTCTCCAGTTGATCCGCAAAAAGTTGCCCGTGGTCAAACCGCAACTAGACCTGCTGACCCGACAAGACCAGCAGAAGGCACATCCACATTTACATTTGCAGAATGGCAATTACAAGGTCAAGCTTATGACTTTGCGACTCCTGTCAATGCTGACATTACTCTCGTAGCGAAATGGAATGTCACCGAGTATTCTGAACCAACAATTGCTATTGAAGGTTCCGAAAGAGAATTCTCTATGAACGCTGGTGAAACATTAGAGTTACCAGCCGTGGCCGCTACAGACTATTTAGGACATGAGCTCGATGTAGAATTCGAAGACTCCTTTGGTGATTCTTCTATCTCCAATGGCGTGTTCTCATCTAAAGTTGCTGGTGCCCACGAAATTACCTTCTACGCCGAAGATAGTGAAGGTGGTTATGATACAGAAACAATTACCGTTAACGTTATTCCTGCTAATGCAGAAACAGCCGTTACCGCGGAAGAAAACGATCCTAGAAACATCACCAATTACTCCACTTATAAAGAAAACTTTGCAAAAGGTAGCAAATCACCTTATTACAAATCATTAGTCGACGGACAAAGAGCTTCTTATATCTCTGGTACAGATGAAGCAATTGCTGGTAACTCCTTAATCTTCAACGCCAAAACCATTATCGGTTCTGCGAACTGCTTATTCGGTAAGGTTATCCATGATGTCGTGAGAAGAGAAACACAAGTTACTTATACAATTTCCTTCGATTACAAAGCGATCAATAGTGATGGTTGCTTCAATGGTTTATATTTCTCCCTCTCTTATGACACCTCCGCTGGTGCGATGGGCAAGGATACTAAATTAGCTCCTCAAGTTGGTCAAGTCGTCCACTTCGAAGAAACATATTCAAGATTTGTCTTCCCAGCCTCTCCAACCAACTGTTATATGAGAATCTTCAACCATAACGCAAGTAATCCTAATGTTGATTCCTTCATGGCTATTGATAACATCGTTGTCACCGCAAAAGAAGAAACACAAATTACTTATGTCAGCCCAACCACTGAACAATTATTAGCGGAAGGCGGATTCTCTTGGAATATGTCTACTGCTGCAGCAGAAATTTCCAACACTTCCTTCATTGCTGTTAATGAATTAGAAGACGCCACAATTAAGGCTGCTGTTCAAGGAAGCGAATTCTTTGGTGAAAACGTCATTAAGATTCAAGGTCAAGCTGATCACCAAATGAGATCCTTAAATAAGAATAACGTCATTGCTGGAAAGATCTTAGAAGTTAGTTTCTGGTTCTATTCCGTCAAAGATTTAGGCGCGATTATTTATATGGGATGTAATGGTGGTAACCCAACCATTAATGGTGACAATATTTCTACTGAAGTTATCAGTGGTAACATCAAGAAAACAACCGCAAAATTATTACTCAATAGTTATGGTGGAACCGATGTTGTTAACTTCTATGGCACAAGTGCTGCTGATGAAATCTATGTTGGTAAGATTACCGCTAGATTATATGACTATATCCCACCACAAGAAGTCATTGATAAACCATCCGCTTATGTTCCAACAACCGCTGAATTAGAAGCTGGTTATACATGGAATATGGTCGATAAATTCCTCGATTTCGATAACTCTGAATATATCGATGTCGCCAACATGGAAGACGCAACTATTAAAGCCGCTATCCAAGGCAATGGCGATTTCGGCGCTAACGTCTTGAGATTTAGAGGTGGCAAGATGGCGTTAGGTATTGGCAAAAACAATCTTACAGCCGGTCATATCTTTGATATCACAATTGATTATTATTCTGTCAGTGATGCTTTCCAATATCTCATCGTATACGGTGATGGAAATAGCAACTATACGCAACCTGGAACTGCCTATACAAGAGAAACTATCAGCGGTAACTTCAAACGTTTCCACTTCTCCGTGGAATTAACTGCTGAAATGTTACAACTCGATACCCTTCTCACAACCTATAATGGCACAGTGGAAATGTACATTGGTAAAGTGACAATCTCTTGCGTTGAACCAGAAATCACCTTCACAAACTACACTCCAACCGCGGAAGAATTAGCCGCTGGATTTAGTTGGGAAATTGGCAGTGCCAATCATCACCTCGGCTTCTCTTCATGTAATGAAGTTGTTAAGGTTGACAAGATTGAAAACGCTACAGTTAAAGCCGCTTTACAAGGCAAAGGTACATATGTTGACCACGTCACATTAGGCGGTGGTGCTAATGCACAAATCGTCGGCTTAAATGGCACAAATGTTCCTGATGGAAAAGAACTCACAATCGTTCTTGAATACTACGAAGTGGCAGCCGTTCAGGACTTCTTAGTTAATGGGCATGGACAAAATGTCACTAAAGAAGATTTAGGTAATGGTTTAAAGAGAATTACATTTAACACCAAACCGACAACTGGTTTCCAATATTTCTCCCTCTACAACAGTGGTGAAGTTTATCTCTATGCTGCTTCTGCTACTGTCGCAGATTATGAAGCTCCACAAGATCAAACACCTAACGGTTATAAAGTTGGCGACGTCATCACTCTTTATCAATCTGGTGCTAATATGGCAGGTGGAACAAGCAAGAACATCACAACCATTTCCAATTATGAAAATGATATTGATGATCAATTAGCCGCTCACCCAGGTTTAGGTACTGCTCCAAAGAAAGTCACATGGACCGGAACCGGTGCCGCTGATGGCAATATTGAATTAGTCAATCTCGGTGGTGTTAAAGTTGAACAAGGTGTTACATATAAATTCACAGTTCATGTGTATAACTTCTCTTGGAATGGTGCTTTATTCCTCAATTGTGACAACTCTCAATTCATCCAAATGTCCGCTGGTGGAATCGGTGGTGGATACCAAGAATTAACAGTCCAATACAAATCGACTGCTGGTGCTAATTGGCTCTGCTTATACACCAATACTAAGACTATGACTGGTAGTTTCTATATCGGAAACATTACTGCTGAAGTCGTTGCCTTAGCATAATTAAACTTAAAAGGTCGGTTTTAGGCTTTCTAAGGCCGACCTTTTCTTCTATTGGTTATTTATATAAAAAACTTTTAGCGTGCGTTCTTTTGCCTTATTTTCTAGTGAAAGTGAAATAATTAATATATTTCTCATTCAGTGGAAGATAAGAGCTAGTTTAGTGGGGTATTAAAATGAGTAAAGTCGATAAATTATATATGCTCGCACCTTCATCATATAGTCAGATGATGGGTTTTGTTTATCGATTAGATGACACATTGATAGTTATTGATGGTGGAACAAAAGAAGATTATGAGAATCTATTAGATATCATTAAAGAAAATGGCTCCGTTATCGATTTATTAATAGTTACTCATTGTCATCATGATCATATTGGGGCTTTAGTGCCTCTTATCAATAATAAGGATATTTGTATCAAACAAATAATATTTGATTTCCCTTGTTTGAGAACCATTAAATCTATTCTAAGAACAGATTGGGAATATCAAGTGGTGTTGGATTTTCTGAAAGCAGTGCGTAAAAATAAGATACCTGTTTTTGTACCATCACTTTTAGAGCCATATCTATATGGAAGGTTTGTTTTAGAATTTTTGAAATTAGGGGATATTCATCACAAAGACATCAATGATTCTTCTTTGGTATTTTCTTTAAAAACCCCCACAAAATCCCTATTATTTCTTGGAGATATTTCTCCTAAGATGAGCGAAATTATTGCAAAAAAGTATAAAAATTCTAATTATTTAAGATGTGATTATGTCCAGTTAGCGCATCATGGACAAAGTGGTGGATCATTTAATTTATATAAACTCACTAAAGCTAAATATGCTTTTTGGTGCGCGCCTAAATGGCTCTACAACAACGATATAGGTTCTGGTTATAATACTGGACCCTTTACTAGCGAGAATACAAAGAAATGGATGGAGGAATTGAAGATTAGTAATATCACTGCTTTTAATCAAAACTTTGTTATAGATTAAAAAATATATATTTTAATCAATTAAAAGTATTGTTGTTTTTATAAAACAAAACTATTCTATAAGTAGCTATGATGCAAGGTGAAATATTAAAAAGAGCGAAATTAAATCTTTCTAGATTAAGAGACCCTCTTTATTCATATCCTAATGTCTTTGAACAGACGAGCGACTGGCCTGGTGATTTTCCTGGTAGAGCACTTCTATCTTTAACTAGCCTTTATGGTGTCTTTGAAGGTAATGAACAAGAAGAGATTAAAGAACATATTTTATCGATAATTAGTCATCTTGATGAATATTTGAATGAAGATAGATACTTTGGTCAGATTATCAACGATAAGGAAATAAGTGAGCAACAATTATCTGGCAACTCTTGGTATATCCGTGGTTTATGTCGTTATTACGAAATTAGCAAAGATGAAAAAGCCATAAATTATCTTAGGACTATTAATGAAAAATTATTAATTCCTTTAACCAAGCATTATAAAGATTATCCATTAAAAGAAAGAATCTTCGTTGGCGGTGTATCCGGTCATATTTTGAACAAAATAGAAAATAACTGGTTATTATCTAGCGATGTTAGTTGTGCGTTTATTTTATTAGATGGCTACGTCTCTTGTTATGAAATATTGAAAGATGAGAGATTAAAACATTCTATTGAATTTATTATTGAACAATATCAGCGCGTGGATTTCGTCTCTCTTAAATGTCAAACTCACGCGACTATGACATGCGCAAGAGCAATCTTGAGATTCTATCAACTAACTAAAGAAGAGAAATATCTCGATTTAGTTAAGAAGATGTTCGCATTATATGTGGAATATGGTATGACTGATGATTATCAAAATATCAACTGGTTTCAAAAAGAAGATTCTTGGACTGAACCATGCTGTATTGTTGATAGTTTCATCCTTTGTAAATATTTATATTTAATAACTAAAGAAGTCCAATATTTAAAACTATATAACCGCATCTATCTTAATGGTTTAAGAACCTTCCAAAGAATTAATGGTGGTGCGGGTTGTTCATCGATTGTGAAAGGTGAACAACGTATCTTAAAAGCCTCTTTATATGAAGCTTATTTCTGTTGTTCTATGAGAATGGGAGAAGGTTTGTTTGAATTATCTAAATCTTTTATCGATAGCCAATTACTTGTCGCGGACTCTTATAGAAATGAAGATATCGATATTGAGATAGATTTATATGATAAGAAAGTCTTTAAAGTTCACTTCTTAAAACCTGGTAGTGTTTCCATTTATGTTCCTGATGGATTTACATCTAATTATCTAGTTAAGAATAATATGATTACTATTTCTTCTAATGAAGAAAAAACCATTAATATCGATTTTGAATTAAATATTAATGAAGATTATCATCTCTATCTATGTGGTGATTTAATATTGAGTCAAAAAGATAAACATGTTGGTCATATATTCGATATTAAAGGACAACATTATTCGTATCTTAATGATTCTTCGTTATATGAAGAAGACACTCTAAAAGACATCAAACAAGTATTATGAATAAATGTTTTGTAAATGCTTTACCTGTCTTTTCTAAAGAACATCTAAAAACAGTAAATGTTTCTCTTTTGTTTAAAATTGATTTTTTAAAAGAGGAGAACATTTCTTTTTTTATAGCGGGAGAAAGTGAATTCCAAATCTTTTTAAACGGAAAATTAATTGGCTATGGTCCAGCGAGAGGGGCGCATGGATATCATCGTGTTGATAAATACGATTTACATAATTTAGAAGATAACAATCGCTTAGTCATTTTAATAGCCAGTTATCGCACGCATACATTCGATCGTGTTAATCAATATCCTTTTATTCAATTTGAATTAAGGAATGATAAACACGTTATTGCTAGTTCTAATTTAGATAGCGAAGTTTATTTATATGAACCACGTTATCAAAAAGTCTGTCGTTTTTCTTACCAAAGAGCGTTCACTGAATCTTATAACGACAAGTTCACTAATGATGTTTTTAAATATGGTCATGGTATTCCTTTCCAAAGATTATTTCTTTGTGAAGCATCTTCTGAACAATTAATAAATAGAAATGTTCATTATCCTAGACTCAATGAAAGTCATGCTTTATTAAAAGAGAAAAATAGTTTCTTTTTAAATGACGAAAACAAAATCTATGAAGATAGATATATGTTTAATGAAGGTCTTGTGATCTTTGACAAAAAAGACTGGGAAAAAGACACGAATGAAGTGGTGTCTAAAATATCTTTAAAAGATGTTTTATCTTTAGATAATATTATTAAAGAATATCAATCTTTAGCGTTCGTTTTATCATATAGTGAAACCGGTTTTATAAGAACTAAAATTAGAGTTATTAAAGACATCGATTTATATATTTATTTTGATGAGAGAAGCGAAAGCGACACTCATATTGAATTTAATTTCTACCGCAATCGAACTCAGAATATTATTTCCTATGAACTAAAACCAGGGGAATATGATTTAATATCTTTCATCCCTTATACCGCTAAATACATTAGATTATCCGCTTTAAAAGGGGTGGCTTATATTGATGATGTTTCTATCATCATTTTAGAGAATCCAGATTCCTATAAACTTCAATATCAATTCAATGATGAAAAATTAAAAGAAATCTTTGCTTCTGCGAGAAGAACTTTTGCCTCTAATGCTTTAGATATTTTAACGGATTGCCCATCACGTGAAAGAGCGGGTTGGTTATGCGATTCCTATTTTTCTGGTCGAGCGGAAAAGTTATTCACAGGAATGAATCTCGTTGAAAGAAATCTTTTAGAGAATTATGCCTTATATAAATATCATGGGGATATGGAAAAAGGAATGGTGCCGATGTGCTATCCTGCCGATTTCTTCAACAATGAAATGTATATTCCTAACTGGGCGATGTTTTATGTTGTGGAATTAGAATCATACTTCTCTAGAAACAAAGATGAAGAATTAAAAAATATATCTAAACACAATGTTCAAGAACTTGTTCAATTCTTTAAAAAATATGAAAACGAATTTGGGCTCCTAGAAGATTTAGAAAACTGGATAATGATCGACTGGAGTAAGGCAAATGACCCTGAGAGTATTAAAGGCGTTAATATTCCGAGTAATGCTTTATACGCCGCGTTCCTTGATTCCGCAGCTTATGTTCTTGACGATGAATCGCTATCGGTTAAAGCAAATAATGTGAGAAAAAAGATAAAAGAAATGGCTTTTGATGGGAAATTCTTCGTGGATAATCTCATTAGAAACGAGAAAAAAGAACTGATTAGAAATAATCGAATATGTGAAGCCTCACTTTATTATCTCTTCTATTTTAAGGTTGCCACGAAAGAGGAATACCCAGAATTATTTGAAATACTATTCAATGATTTTGGGCCAAATAGAGATACTGATAAAGTCTACCCGAATATTTATAAGGCTAATGTCTTTATTGGCGATTATTTAAGATTAGAAATCTTGTTAAGATATGGTTATACTGAAAAAGTCTTAAACGAGACTGTTGATTATTTCTATAATATGGCCAAAACTACAGGAACCTTGTGGGAACACGATTCTCCTCACGGTTCTTTAAATCACGGCTTTGCTAGCTACGCTGCTAATATTATTTTTAAAGCCTTAACAGGTATCTACAAAATAGATTATTTGCATAAGGTTATATATAAGAGACAAGTACAAAAGAAAACAAAATATGGATTTTTGTTACCTGTTGATGGTCAATACATCACTTTTACTAATGAAAGTGATAACTTAATAAATGGTTACAAAATAGTCACGGAGGAATAATTATGAGATTTGCACTTTATTTTGGTAACAGAGGTTTCATGCCGGCAGAATTAATCGAAGGAGCGAGAAAAGACATGGTTAAAGCTCTTGAAAAAGCTGGATATGAATATTTAATCACCCCATTAGAAATGACCCGTTATGGTGCGGTAGAAACTAGAGATGAAGGTATTCTTTATCACGACTGGTTAAAGAAACATGAAGGGGAATATGATGGTGTTATTCTCTGCATGCCAATATTTGTCGATGAGAATGGCGCGTTTAACGCTTTAAGAGATGCAGGAGTACCAATCTTATTGCAAGCCTATCCCGATGAAATCGGTAAGATGGATTTCGCTCATAGAAGAGATGCTTATTGTGGGAAGTTCTCCGTTAGTGATGTTTTCACACAAGCAGGCATCCCATTTACCATGCTGCAACCCCATGTTGTTCATCCATTAAGCGATGCCTTCCAAGATAATTTAAAAGAATTCGCTGCGATTTGCCGTGTCGTGAATGGCATGAAGAGATTTACCCTTGGATGTTTAGGCGCGAGAACAACTGCCTTTAAAACGACGAGATTTGATGAAATCGCATTGGAGAAATACGGCATCACCGTTGAATCTTTTGACTTATCCGAATTAGTGGAATTCGTTAGAAAATATAAAGATGATGATCCCAAAGTCTTAAAGAAGATGGAAGTCTTAAAGAATTATACAAACTGTCATGGTGTTAAAGATGAAAAATTAAATATGCTCGCGAAAGTTTCTGTGGTTATCGATGATTATATCGAACAATACCATCTAGATGCGATTACGTTAAGATGTTGGAATGAGATGGAACAAATTCTTAGAATTTGCCCGTGTGTCTTATTATCAGAACTTAACGATAGAGGAATCGTTGCTAGCTGTGAAATTGATTTATGTTCCGCAATTACTATGAGAGCGATGAATTTAGCCAGTGAAAAAGCCACTGCTTGTTTAGACTGGAATAATAACTATGGCGAAGATCCTAATAAAGTTATCTTATTCCACTGTGGTAGTACTGCTCAAAGTTTGATGGTGGGCAAAGGTGAATTAACCGCGCATAAGATGTTTGAAAAAACTGATAAAGGTAGTGGATGTGGCACTAACGAAGGTCGTATTGCCGCTTTCCCATTCACTTTCTCTAATTGCCAAACTAAAGACGGTAAATTAATTGTCTATGTCAGTGAAGGTAGATTCACTGAAGATAAGATTGAAGATACATTCTTCGGCTGCGCTGGTGTGGCAGAAATTCCTGATTTACAAGCTAAGTTGGTGAAACTCGGTTATGGTGGATTTAAACATCACACAACTATTGGTGTTGGTCATATGAAACACATCTTATATGAAGCCTTCACTAGATATTTACATTACGAATTAGTGGATATTGATTAATATGATTATCGCTGGTCTTGATATTGGCACAACCGGAAGTAAGATTAGCATCTTTGATGGTGGTCATCTTTTAGATTCTTATTATGAATCTTATCCATCATTAAGAAACAACAATATTCAAACTATTGATGTTGTTTCTATTAAGCAATCAGTTTTCTCTTTAGTAGAAAAAGCTATCTCTTCTTATCCAGGTTTAAAAGCTATTGGCGTGACTTCATTTGGTGAGGCATTTGTTTTGCTAGATAAAGAAGATAACATCCTCTTTGATTGCATGCTTTATACTGACCCGAGAGGAGAAAAAGAAGCGCGTTACTTGAAAGAGAAATATGGCGATGAATATTTCAGCAAAGTCACTGGACAAGTTGTCCAATCGATGTTTTCTATTAGTAAGATTCTTTATATAAAGAATAATTATCCTGATATCTTTAATAAAGCAGATAAGATTTTATTGATAGAAGACTATGTGGTGTATCTATTATCAGGTATTCGTCAAATAGATTATTCTTTGGCAGCAAGAACTCAATGTTTCGATGTGAAGAATAAGAAGTGGGACACAAAATTATTAAATGATTTAGGAATCAATCCAGAATTATTTTCTAAAGTTGTTCCTACCGGTACGATTGCCGGCCCAATGAAAGGCCATAAAGATATTCAAATCGTTAGCGTCGCTCATGATCAAATCGCTAATCTAGTTGGTAGTGGCGCGATTAAAGCGAAGTCCGCTGCCGATGGTTTAGGAACTTGTGAATGTCTTACACCTATCTTCCCTAAGACTGCGGATATAAATGCTTTAGCAAAATATGGCTATGGGATGATTCCTTTCTTAGATAGTGATGACTATTGTTGCTATGCTTTAACCAATACCGCAGGAGCGTTAAATAATTGGGTTATTGAGACATTCTATAATGGTCAAAATGAAGAAAAATCATTTAGTTTTGCCAATAAATTCCTTAAAGAAGCGCCAAATTCTTTATTTGTTCTTCCTTATTTTGCAGGAAGCGGAACTCCTTATAATACAAATAGTTTAGGGACTATTGTTGGACTAGATTTAGGGTCTAAAAAGGAAGATATTTATCAAGCTGCTGTAGAATGCTTATGTTTAGAAAATAAATTAAATGTTTCCTATTTAGAAAAGATTGGTGTTCACATTAAAGAAGTATTTGTTTCTGGTGGTGGTTCTAAGAATGATATGTGGCTCCAGATTAAAGCGGATGTTTTAAATATTCCCATTCATCAATTAGAAGACACAAATGCCGGAAGTGTTGGCACCGCAATTATCATGGGTGTCTCACTAGGATTATTCAAAGATTATAAAGAAGGTGTTTCTAAGTTAGTGAAAGTGAAGAAGACCTTCTATCCTAATCCACAATATGTTTCATTGTATGAAAAGAAATATAAGCAATATATTAAGCTCTATAAAGCTTTAGCAAAGGAGGGGTTTTAATGAATCCTTATATCGGTCATGAATTTCAACTATTCGGTGTGGAAGAATATACCTTGAATGGTGGTAGAAGAGAAGGGATGAAAATCCTCCATGTTAAGAATGGTTTAGGTTTAGATATGTATATCTCTTTAAATAGGGGTGGGGATATCTCCGCTTTATCATTACATGGTAAGAACATGTCTTATTTGTGCCCTAATGGTTATGCCTCTAGTGACTATTATGATGATAAAGGAACAGGATGGATTAAGCACTTCACCGGTGGCTTCTTAACCACCTGTGGTTTTAATAATGTCGGCAATCCTTGTGAAGATGAAGATGGGCAATATGGTTTACATGGTTCCATTAATTACACTCCCGTAGATTCTTATTCTTATGATGTTATCGAAGATGAACTCATTGATATCAAGATGATTACTTTAGATGAGGGTATCTTTGCGAGAAAACTAAAGAGAATTAGACATATTAAAGTTTCTTTAAAGAAAAATGAATTCTCCATTGAAGATGAAATCATTAATAGAGGTGATCAAATCACTCCTGTACTAGTTTTATACCATATGAATATGGGGTATCCATTATTAAAAGAAGACTCTATTGTCTATATCAACTCCTCTAATGTAGAACCGAGAAATGAACACGCGGCTTCCGATATTGATAATTGCTTGAAGATGAATAAACCCACAGCAGGATATGAAGAGATGTGCTATTACCATAAGATGAAAAGTGGTAAAGCAGGTATTTATTCGCCAAGCGAGAATATCGGTTTAATGATTAATTATGATTGCCATTCCTTAAAGGAATTTACCGAATGGAAGATGATGGGAATTAGAGATTATGTCCTCGGTTTAGAACCGGGTAATGTTAATCCCGATGGATATGTTATTAATAAAGCCAAAAACAAATTAACTTATTTAAAGCCAGAAGAAAAACTGCAATATAAATTAGTTATCAATTTATTTGATAATTTAGATGAATTTAATAAAGGGAGATAAGCATTATGATTGCTAATTTAAAAGAAGTCTTAAAATACGCTGAAGAACATAAATGTGCGATAGGAGCTTTTAATACTCCAACATTAGAATCCCTAAGAGCGGTCATTGATAACGCGGAAGAACTTAATGTCCCAGTGATTATTTCTCATGCGGAAGTTCATGAGAATGAAGCCCCATTAGATGTAATTGGTCCGATTATGGTTTTGTCGGCAACATTAGCGAAAGTTCCTGTTTGTGTTCATTTAGATCATGGCGAACATATTGATTATATTGAAAGAGCATTAAAACTCGGTTTTACCTCGGTAATGTATGATGGCTCTAATCTTCCTTATGAAGAGAATGTGAAAAACACTAGAACGGTTGTTGCTATAGCAAGAAAATGTGGCGCTTCTATTGAGGCGGAAATCGGTGCTTTAGCATCTAGAGAAGGGGGCGCGGGTAATGGTGGCGCAGTTTATACCGAACCGAGCGAAGCCAAGAGATTTGTGGAAGACACAGATATTGATGCTTTAGCATGTTCTTTCGGCACTGCTCATGGTATTTATAAGAGCAAACCAAAATTAGACTTTGAAAGAATTAAAACCATTAGAGAATTAATCCATATCCCTCTAGTGATGCATGGTGGTAGTGGTTTACCCCATGAAGATTACATCAAAGCCATGGAATGCGGAGTGGAGAAGATTAATTATTATTCCTATATGGGTAAGGCAGGTGTTAATCGCGCATTAGAAGCGATTAATTCTAATAAATATACTTTTTATCACGAAATTGCATACGAAGCCTATAAGGGGATGAAAGAAGATTCCTTGAACGCAATGAAAGTGTTTTATAAGAAATAGAATTATTCTAAAATAATATCTATGTTAGATCTTAATAAAGTTAGATTTTTTGGAAGATATATCACTAAAGACAGCAAACCATATTTTTCCTATTCTGGAACTGGTTTTGAATTTAATGTGGTCCCGGAAACAAAATATGTCACAGTGAATATCTCTTTATTAAGTGAATTAAGAGAGCATCAATATCAATATATCGCTATATATGTGAATGATACTTTCTATAAGAAATATCAATTAAAAGAAGGACATAACGACGTGAAATTCTTCGTTTTCACAGAAGAAGATATTAACGTTAAACTCCTTAAATATAATGAGACATATGTCTCTTCTTTATATCTTGAAGATATTGCTTTAGTAAATGCAAAGATTGGTGAATTAAAATCAGAGAATAAAAAACGTATCGGTTTCTTTGGTGATTCTATTACCTGTGGTTATGGTAATACCGAACGTCATGGTGAAGGCTTCACAATGGAACACGAAGAATTCGATCGTGCTTATCCATTCTTAATCGCTCAGAAATTAGATATGGATTATATGGTTGTAGCGAGAAGTGGTGTTTCTGTTTCTAGACAGATTTGGATTGACCAATTATTCGATGAAATATATGACACGGTAGATATGTTCAATAAATGTCCTGTCGATGATCGATTAGATTATGCGATTATCGCTTTAGGTACGAATGATAATGGTGCTTACGCTTTAGCACCTGAAGAAGAGAAACCTATAGCGTTAAAGAAATTTGTTGATGATTATCTCTCTTTAATTGGTCGCATCATTAAAGATAATCCCGGGGTATCAATTGTCATTGCTTATAACTTCGTGGAATTATTAGAAGAAATTAAGGGAGCGTTTAAAGAAATCGTTGAATGCGCTTCTAAGAAATATAAGAATTCCATTAAATTAGTAGAACTTACTCCTAATGCAGAAGGAGCGTGTGGACATCCATATCTCGATGGTCATCTAGTGTTCGCGAAAGAAATAATTAAAGTTATTAAATAGAAGAAAAAACATTAAGTTTTATTGCGCTAGAGATAACATCAAAAGCGTTTTTATTTATCGTTTGATTAATTAATTATGTATTTACGCTGTCATTACAAAAGTATATAATATAATTACAAAGATGTCGGAGGAATTAGATATGGCTTTATTACAAATAAGAGTCGATGAAGAATTGAAGAATCAAGCTAATGCTGTTTTTAATGAGCTTGGAATTGATTTATCTACTGCCGTTAGAATGTTTTTGAAGAAAAGTGTATTGATGGGCGGCATTCCATTTGACACTAGAATTGATCAATCGACATTAAGCGCAATTCTTGCTGTTGATAAAATGAGAACCATTTCTGAAAATAATGGGAATTCTGAAATGAGTCTTGAAGATATAAATGAAGAAATCAAAATGGCGAGAAGAGAAAGAAAAGATAGAGAATGAAATATTACGCAGTAATTGACATCGAATCATTGCTCTAGAGATAACATCAAAGAGTTTTTATGTAACTGTTGTTGTCCTAAATTTAGGACATAATCATTCTTATTATATTTATTGAAAGGTTTTACTTTGATAATTTGATATAATCAAAATGTTATGAAACAACAAATTATTTTTGCCCCCAAAATATCGGGTACAGACTATTTAAAATCTTTAGCGTTATTAGATAACAAGAACACTTTTGGTGTGCGAGTGATGAACACTCTTGAATTAGCGAGATACATGCTAGAAGTATCCGGCTATCAAGATGATCATGAATTCGTTAATGATACATATCTAGCCGCAATCATCTATAAAGATGTTAAGAAGATTGATTATTTTAAGAACTATACCTATAAAGATATTCGTGACCTCATTAATAGTGTTAACGATTTAAGAAAGTGTATCCCTGATGAGGAAGAGAAATCCATTATGGATAAACTTCCTAATGATTTATTCGCTAATAAGAATGATGCGGTTAAAGCATTCTATCAATTATTAAAGAAGACATTTGAAGATAATCATCTTATTGATGAGATAGGTATCATCAGATTAGCGATGGAGAAATATAATACTTCTATTAACGCGGACTTTATTCTTTATAAAGAATTTAAATTATTTAATTTAGATATCGCTTTATTAAATAAAGCCGCCGGTAAAGAAGTAACTCCTGTTAGTGTTGATAATAATGAGCCATTACATATTGCGACATATTTAAAATCCTTTGGTCAGAACAATGAGATTGAATGGATCCTTAAATATATCTATGACCACAATATTAAATTTGATGAATGTTTAATCGTAGCCACAGATGTCTCTGGTTATGGAAAGATATTAACTAATTATCAAGCGGCGATTGGCTTTCCTCTTATTCTCGGTAGTAGCCAATCGATTAACGATACTGCACCCGGTAGATTATTCTCCTTGATTAAGGAGTGGGAAAGTAATCATTTCCATAAAGATTATTTAGTTAAACTCCTTAATAGTAGGGATTTTGATTTAGATAAATTCAAAAAAGACGCTCAAATCCCCGATAATTTTGATGATTTTACATTAAATGACGCTCTTCCATATTTTGAGAGATTATCTTTTGACAAGATCATTGAAACGGTCGGTAATTTAGAAATTGGTTTCGATATCAAAAAGAACGATAAGAGATTTTCTGACTACGAAAAACTAGTAGCGGTCAATCCTGGTAATGATCCAATAATGCAAAGAGATTTAGAAATCTCCAAATATGTGATGTTCATCAAGAAGATTATTGAACAAGGAGAATTGGAACTCTTAAAGAATTATGTAGTTCTTGATGAGAAGAATCTCGCTGTGGAACAAGATGCTTTAAGCAAGATAGAACTAGGCTTATCTTTTGTACTTGATTATGATGTTGATTATTTAGAAATGCTCAAATATTTATCTGGTGTAGCGGTAGGCAACCGTCAACCTAAACCAGGTTACTTATATTTAACATCTATTAGCTCTGCGATTTCTTATTTAAGAAAATATATATTTATTGTCGGTTTAGATAGTAAGAACTTCCCTGGCAAATGTGCGGAAGATCCCATTATCTTTGATAGAGACTATGAGAAGTTTGGAATTGAAAACGCTTCCTTTAGGAAGATGGAAGAGAACAAGAACGATTATCACGCTTTAATTAAGTTTGCGAAAACAATGGGTTGTGAGATTCATCTCTCTTATTCATATTACAATTCGCAAACCACTAAAGAACAAAGTGCCTCTTCCGTTTTCTTCGAGACATATCGTGATGAAAAAGCACCTGAAGTAGTGACTATCGCTAATCTCAATAACGAATTTAAAAACAATAAAGATAAATTCATCTCTATAGAATTCTTTGAAAATAATTTATTTCCCTTATCTAAAATAGGCGCGGCAATCAAAGAGAATATTGTAATTACTCCTGAGGAGCCTAAGGATGATGTTCTTGATGATCTTGAAGTTAATAAATTATTAGGTTCTAAAGGTTTATCTGCGTCAGCAATTAAAGACTATATTGAATGCGAATTTAAATATTTACTCCATAACTTATTGCATATGGAACAAGAGAAAGACACAAATATTTATGAATTAATACCTGCGAATGATTTAGGAACCATTCTCCATGCGATGATGGAAGAATTCACCCTTAAATCTGATAAACAACAATTTATTGCTGAAGGTGAAAAGAAAATCAGAGAATATTTCATTACTCATCCATCTGATAATGAACAAGGTATTGAAAAAGAAGTTAACGAATTTAAGAGAATGCTCTCTAATGCGTTTGATATGGAAATGGAATCAGGATTAGAAGGTGTTTTAAGAGAACAAGATTTGGTTACCATCCATAAATCCACCGGTTTAAGAATTCATGGTTTGCCTGATAAGGTAGAACAATTCTCTAATGGCGATTTTAGAGTGGTGGATTTTAAAACTGGTAAAAAGATTGCCCACGATGCGAACGATAAAGATTCTATGATTCAAGGTGCTTTATATGCATATGTCATCATGAATGGGAAAAATAAATTAAATAATTACGGAAACAAGACAATTAATGTATCCGAATTTGTTTTCCGTTATCCAAGGATGAAACGTTTCGTTTCTTCTCTAGAATTTAAAGACGATAAAGAAAGACATACCACTCAAGAATATCTTGATCATTTAGATGAAGTGTTAAAGAGAATCGCTGAATCATTTAAAACTGGTAATTTCGCGAAGAATGGAAAATGCGATGGCTGCTATTTCAAATCTGTTTGTGGAGGTAAGAAATAATGAAGAGAATTAATTTTACTGATCCACAGGCAAGAAAAGCTATCTTTAAAGAATTAGAAACTAATTTATTTGTGGAAGCTTCCGCAGGAAGTGGTAAGACCACCTCCTTAGTTAATCGTATGGTGGCTTTAGTGGAGCACGATGTACCGGTCGATAAAATTTGTACTATTACTTTTACTATTGCGGCAGCGGATGAATTTTTCTCTCGTTTCCAAGAATTATTATCGAGAAGAAGTATTGATAATCCCAATGATGATTCCATTAAGGATTTAGGTCCCATTACAGAGGATAGTAGAAAGAAATGTTTAAATGCTTTAAATAATATCGATCAATGCTTTAATGGAACAATGGATTCATTCTGTAATATGGTTGCCCATGAATTACCGAATGAATTAGGTTTACCAAGCGATGCGCAAGTGGTGAGTGATGAATTTAAAAAGAGTTTTATTAAAGAGAAATATTTTGAAGTCTTAACTAATCCCGAACATCCTCTTTATTCTCTAGCAGGTAAATTTAATCACGCTTTCACTAGTCCGTTTAACGCTTTCTACGCTGGTATCGAATCAATAAACGATTACCGCGATTATAAAATCGCTTTTGAAAAAACCTATTTAGATTCTTCCACCGATAATATATTGGATGAAGACTTGGATAAACTAGATAAAGTCGCTAACACAGTGATTGATGAAGCTTTTGCTAAATTAGGTAAAGGAGCAAGATCGGATCTCTTGCCTCTTAAATATTTAAGGGGTAAAAATATCAAGATGTGGAAAGATAATGTCGAAGCTATTAATGGTGCATGTAAAGCTATTATTGGTGGCGCAGCCTTTGCTATCAAAAAATTCCAAGGTACTGATTTAGAGAAAAATTATTTAACTGAAAGAACTAGCGCTAGTTATGGATTTGATGACGATACGATTGATTTAGCAAAAAGAATTTCTGAAACATGCAACGAATATCTATTTGAATTAATGCTCACTTTCGTTATTAAAATGCGTGATGAGATATTAGAAGATATGAAAAAGAAAGGTTATTTCTCTTTCTTTGATTTCTTATATTATCTCAATAAAAAATTCCAGGAGAGTTGTAATGGCAATAGACAATTAATTGAACATGTCTTTGAAAGACATAGCCATATCTTAATTGATGAAAGTCAAGACACCAATCCAATTCAAACCGAATTATTTTTCTATCTCACCAGTACAGTTAAAACTGATGATTGGAGAAAAGCTAAACCTCATGAAGGCTCATTATTTATTGTTGGTGATCCTAAACAATCCATATATGGATTTAGAGATGCAGATGTTAATGCGTTCAATGAAACAAAAGGATTATTTGAACAAGAAGATGAATTAATTTTCTTAACTAAAAATTATCGTAGTAATGTTGTTTTAAAAGAATGGTTCAATAGAGTGATGAACGATGTTTTAAAAAATGGTTCCACACCGTTAAAACATCCGAATATTCCTATTGAACTCAACACACCGCAAGAATTAGAAAGACATCAATTTGAAAATGATCCTAATATCACATTTAATGGTGTTTATTATTATGAGACCGGTAGAGATAAAAAAGAAGACGCTCCTATTGTCGCCCAACTTATCGACACAATAGTGAATAACGATAATTACAAAATCGTCGCGAAAAAAGTTCCTGATAAAAATGAACCAGCGAGAAAGATTGAATATAAAGACATCTTAGTTATTACCAATTCGACATATGTTCAAGCTTATGTAGATGCTTTTGCGGAAAATCGCATCCCCTTTATTGTGGAAGCGCGAATTTTCTTTGAGAAATCACCTTCTTTATTATCGTTAATTAAGCTTATTTATTTAATGTTCGAACCATACAAAACTCAGCATTTAGTCCATGTTTTAGAGGATTTATATAATTTTGACAGCAAAGATTTATGTCGGATTAAAATGGATGGTTTTGATTTCAATATCGCTAATCTTAACGATAAAGACGGCAACCCCATTAACTTTACTGAATCAAAACATCAAAACGCTTTAACATCACTAAATGAACTATTCATGGCTACTAGAGGTATGACTGTTTCCTCAACAGCATTCTATCTTTTGACCAACATGAAATATCGTTTCTTAAATAAAATCGATAACACTTTCTTGGAATATGCCTACTTCTTAATTGAACTATTAAAGCAATATGAAGTTGATGGCACGATTAATTCCTTTGCAGACGCAGATGAATTCTTACAAGATGTAGTTGGCGGACATTCCGATATTCCTCGAGCGATGAGATTTAAACAAAATGTCAATCAAGTGAAAATCTCTAATTTACATAAAGTCAAAGGCTTACAAGCTCCGGTTGTCATCTTAGCCGAACCTTTAGCGAAATCAGGCCGTGTACCTTTCAAATATGTTGATAGAAACAACAAGACCGTTTATTTCTCTCGCATCTTTGAAAAGAGAGATAATGGGTCGGAAAATGTTTTCTGTTCGAGTAATAATTATGGGACACAGATGGATTTGGCTGTTGGCGATAGCAAATCAGAAAGAGGCCGTTTGGAATATGTCGCTGCTACAAGAGCAGAAGCGGTTTTGCTAATTAGTAGACCACAGCCTAAAAAGACAAAAGGCAAACAGGATGAAGAAGATAAATCAGAAAAATACTGGATTGATTTAACTCAAGATCCTGAAACCAAAGATTATGATGTTTTCCCGAACGCGGATAAGGTTGTTGACGAAAAACCGGTTAATGAAATCTTAGATGATTCGTTTGCTTCTGATATTAAAGAATCTTCTAATGATCCTTCTTATGAAATCAAGAATCCTTCTTTAGCGAGAAGAACAAGACCAGTTAATAATAATGTTGATAGTGTGGTGGAAGCTGATGAAGATCACTCTAATAAAACTCTAATTGGTACTTTGGTGCATAGATTATTGGAGTGTATTGTTAAATCTAAGAATAAATATTCTTTCGATGATTTAATGAAAAAGATTAATGATGAATATCGTCCTAGTGAAGATTATTCTCCATTGCTTAAATCTGTTTATGAGCACTTCACTAATGGGGGATATCCACAAAGTACAGATGATGCACCACAAGATTTACTAAAAGTGTTATTAAATGCGGAAGATGTCATGTGTGAATTACCATTTGCGTATAAGACTGATAATGGCAAGGACATTGTCTCCGGCACGATTGACCTTTTATATAAAGATGATAAAGGTTGGCACATCGTAGACTATAAGACTAATTTAGAAGATAACATCAAAAAATTAGAAGAAGAATACGAGATACAACTAAACACATACGCTAAAGCATTTAAGAACTTCTCGAATGGCGAACCATTAGTGGACGTTCATATCTATCATATAAATGTTTAAGTTAACCTCACAATTTATGGATAATGTTAAAAATAATTGACATTATCTTTTTTTGTGATTGTCTTAAGACAAAAATAGTTAGATAATAATGACCTATGAGCAAAAAACAATTTACATTAATCGAAACACAGATCGCTATTAAGTATCTAAAAGATAAATTTGAATCTTTATTAGCGAAGAAATTAAATCTCGTTAGAGTGTCCGCTCCATTATTTGTGAAGAAGAACACCGGTTTAAATGACAACCTTAATGGTGTAGAAGAAACCGTTTCCTTTTTAGTGGGTAATGAGAGAATTGAAATCGTCCAATCTTTAGCGAAGTGGAAACGTTACGCTTTAAAGCAATATAACTTTCCTATGGATACCGGCTTATATACCGATATGAATGCGATTAGAAAAGATGAAACTATGGATAAGCTTCATTCCATTTATGTCGATCAATGGGATTGGGAGAAGATTATCAGTGTAGAACAAAGAAACAAAAGATTCTTATTTAAAACTGTCTCACAAATCTATTCTGTTATTTATAAAGTTAGTAAATTAAGTGAAAAACGTTGGGGTTTTACCTATAATTTACCAAAAAACATCTACAAAATATCCTCTTTAGAATTAGAGAAGAGATATCCTGATAAAACCCCTAAAGAAAGAGAATATCTCATTACCAAACAATTTAGAGCGGTCTTTATTTATGGTATTGGTTGGCCTCTTAAAAATGGTAAACCACATGATGGCAGAGCGCCAGACTATGATGATTGGAAATTAAATGGTGACATCATTTTATTCGACGATGCGATTGATGGAGCGATTGAACTATCATCAATGGGTATTAGAGTGAATAAAGACTCATTAGTGAAACAAATTAAATATAAAGGTAATGATGAATTATTAAATAATCCTTACGCACAAAGCATATTAGAAGAGAAATTACCACAAACCATCGGTGGTGGTATTGGGCAATCTCGCCTTTGTATGTATTACTTGCAAAAGAAACATATCGGTGAAGTACAATCTTCCTATTGGACTGATGAAATCATAGAAGATGCAAATAAAGAAAACATCGAGCTCTTATAGTTCGGTGTTTTTTAGTGAATATCCGAAAAAATTAATAAATTGCGGATTTTTGCTTAAATAAAAAACAATACTAAAATATATAAAAAATGTTAGAAAATACCGAAAACATATAAAAAATATATACTATAATATATAAAAATGGTAATATTTTATTGGTGAATGATATGAAATTGTTTTATGGTTCAGATGGAAATCTCAAAAAGCCCATTTACGGCAGAGGGAACCCCTCTAATGATTATGGATTAGGTTTTTATCTTGCCCCTCATAAAGAAGCCGCAAAACTATGGGCATCACGATTTGATGATGGTTATGTCATCACTTACGATATTGATATTAGTAAATTAAATGTATTGGTTTTAAATCATAATACCGAAGAAGATGTTTTGAAGTGGTTGACATTACTTATTAAACATCGCTTTGATTCTTTGGAAAGAATTAGATACAAACAAACGATTGATTGGATGATTTCTAAATTTGATACCGACTTGTCAAAATACGATTTGGTAATCGGATATCGCGCTGACGATTCTTATTTTTCATACTCAGTAGGTTTTATTTCCGGAGATATATCTTTGGAGACATTAATGGAAGCGATGAAACTAGGTAAGTTGGGGCTTCAATATGTTCTCATATCCCCCAAGGCTTTCTCTTTAATTAAATATGTTAAGAGTGAACACGTTAATAAAAGTGGTGAATATGATGAATTCAGAAAAGCTACATTAAATGAATATCATCTATTAAAAAATAAAGAAGATAGATTCAAAAATACATTTATTGGGGAGATTATGAAGAAATATGGACAATAATTTTGATCCTTTATTAGTAAAGAATAAGTTTTCGTCTCTAATAGCGAGACTTCATGATATTGGCTTCACTGATGATTTAATATCTAAAACGATAGTGGAACATCCTTTTTTTGATCTTTTTGAAAACAATAAATGTTTATATTTTCTTAGAACACCTTTAGAACAAATAGTGAATGAAGTATTCAATAAAAAAGATGTTTTCATAGATTATGATAAACCAATTGTTTCTGAATACTTATGGGCGGGGAATATGTATTTTTCCTTAATGAACGAATTTCACATTCCTTTAGAAAGATTATTTTTGATTTGGCCGTTAGATGTTATGGTTAATAAATTCACTCCATACCATGAAATGCCCACGAATTCATTATTTGACAACTATTTAAAAGAAGAAAAAAAGATTGGCATATTAAGAGCGTTAAAAAACAAAAGTGGAATATCGAATCGACAATTAGCAAAATTAACAAATATTAGCGAAAGCACAATCGCTTCCTATTATGATAATGAAAAGCTTATTAAAGCTTCTTATCAAAACATCTGTTTGCTCGCAAATGTTTTTGAAGCAAAGATTTCTATTTTTAAAAAGAAATCATCTTTTGTAATGGTGTCGACATATTTATTTACGGAAGAAAACTTTGTACAAAAATTCAAACAAGAGTTAATAAAATATTTTGACACTGATGAGAATATATATTTCGTTAGAACATACAAAGGCAACGACGAATTATTGCAAATGGGTAAGAAATACAAAACATTCATTTATTTACCTGATTTTGCTTTAATCAAGTATTATCACGAGCGTTTAGAATATAAATTTTTAAAAGATAATCAAATAAATATGTTAGTGATGAACGCACTAACAAAAGAAGAATAGTAACTACTTATATTATAAATAATATTTTGATATCAGCTATTACATGATATCGATTTTTTCGAATTTAATTGTGTGGTTATGTATTTTTATGTACAATAATGTTGAAAGGAGTTGAAACTATGATTAAATGGTTAAACGTTAAAACAAAAAATGGAGTGGCATCGCTATATAACAATAGCATTACATTAAATACCACAGCGATGTATCCATTCGAATCCGCTTATATGATTCAGGTTGGCATTGATGATAATGGTAACATCGTTATTCAACCCTTAACTAAAGCGGTTGTGGAAAGTGGTGCCTTAGATGAGAGTTGTTTATTAAAGATTGAAAGACATAAATCATTCGCTAGGATCTCATCTGTCGCTTTAATGAAACAAATTGGTGAAGTACTTCATCTCACCTTATCCAAGAATCCTGTTCAATATGAGACTTCTTGGGATAGTGAAGAAAATATATTAACGATTTTAGTGAAAGGAGAGTCTAAGTAGTATTGAAGAACGATAGTAATTATGTGGTTTATCTATTTCGGCCCTCAAAAATAGAACAAAGATAATCTAAAGAAATGGAGGATGTAATTATGAAATATTTATGGCTTTGGATTCTTCTAGGTGTTGTAGCAGTCGTTTTAATAATTATTTTCATTGCCTGCTCATACACAAAAGCAGGACCGGATGAAGCGATTATGATCTCTGGTCTCGGAAAGAGAAAAATATTAAGAGGAAAAGCAGGTTGGAGAATTCCCTTCTTGCAAAGAAAAGATCGTCTTTCATTAAAGGTCTTCCAAGTGGATATCAAAACTCGTGAACCCATTCCTACACACGAATTTATCAACATTAATGTTGATGGTGTCGCTAACTTAAAGATCTCTAGCGATCCCGAATTACTCGAAAGAGCGTTCGAAGCAACCTTAGGTATGAACCAGGATGACTTAATTGAACAAGTCAAACAAGTTCTCGAAGGCAACATGAGAGAAATCGTCGGTACAGTCGGTATTCGCGAACTCGTCCAAGATAGAAAAGGTGTCGCCACAAAAGTGCAAGAGAACGTTATCCCTGATATGGGCAAATTAGGTATTGAACTAGTGAACTTCAATATTCAGAACTTCTCTGATAGAAACAATGTTATTGAAAACTTAGGTATCGATAACATCTCTCAAATCTCTAAAGAAGCTGCGATTGCGAAAGCTAATGCAGAAAGAGATGTCTCTATCGCGAGAGCGAAAGCCGCACAAGATGCCAATGAAGCAGAAGTTAATTCCAAAACTGTCATCGTGCAAAAGAATACCGAATATGCTTTAAAGGAAGCCGCTCTTAAGATTCAAACCGATACCGCTAGAGCAGATGCTGATGCCGCTTATAAGATTCAAGAACAAAAGAGACAAGAAGAGATTAACGTGGCAACCACCAATGCAGAAATTTCCAAGAGAGAAAGAGAAGTCGAACTCGGAAATAAAGAAGTGGAACTCGCTGAAAAGAAACTCGCTGCTACCATCAATAAAAAGGCAGACGCTGAAAAATATGCGGCCGAAAAAGCTGCAGAAGCAGAATTATTTAAGAGAAAAACAGTGGCTGATGCCGAATTAGTGGAAGCTCAAAGAAAAGCGGAAATTAAGAAAGTGGCCGCGGAAGCTGAGAGAAATGCTCGCGAACAAGCCGCTACCGCAGTGAAGATTGAAGCGGATGCCAATAAGGAAGCTGCCCTTGCAGAAGCCAGAGGTATTGAAGCCAAAGGTCAAGCAGAAGCTGATGCCATCAAAGCAAAAGCGGATGCGATGAAATCCTACAACGATGCCGCAACCTTAAAACTAATCTTAGAATCTAATGTCTTACCAGAAACCGTGAGAGCCTATGCCGAACCAATCGCTGCGGCCTTATCACAAATTGATGGAATTACTATGTATGGTTCTGGAAATGAAGCCAAACTCGTGGAAGAGATTCAACAACATGGTGATCAAATCTTCGCTGGTTTAAATAAGACCTTAGGTATCGACCTCAAATCATTGTTACTCGGTTATTTCGGACAAAAAGTCATCAGTGACAAGAAAGAAAAGAAAGAAGACTAATCTTCTGAACGAATAACATGGAGCCCATCTTAACGATGGGCTTTTTTGTTAGAAGTCGTATAAGTTTGGTTTATTAACAATGATGTATCTATTCTTATCGATTTTGACGTTCTTTTTAAAATCGGTAGGGGAGGTATTTTCAAATTTCTTAAAGACGGTGTTGAAGTGTTGTTGAGTTTTAAATCCCACTTCACTGCTGACTGATTTTAAAGGAAGGCCACTTTTAATTAATTCTTTTGCTCTTTCGATTCTTTTCGCGTTTATCGTATCGTTGATATTTGTGTTTAGTATTGTCTTATATAAATTTCTTAAATAGGAATAAGAAACCCCGATAGCGGAAGCGACATCTGGCGCTTTAATATCTCTAAAGAAATTTCTTTCTATATAACCAATTGATTTATTGATGATGAAGTTTGATCTTTTCTCAGCGGGTGAGGATTTTTCACATTGAATAATATCGAGTAATAGCTCTTTTAATTTAAGTTGGAATTTCTCTTTCTCAATATCATTCAACATATTGAATTTGGAATATTTCTTCATATCCAATAATACGGAGAAAATATCCTCTGTATCGTTTATAACGATAAATGGCTCATTCATCGTAAATAAATGATTCTTTAAATATTCATGAATAAAAGAAGAATTATTAAGGAAAGAATAGATATCGCTTTCTTTGTTAGGGAGAGATAATTCCACACCGATACTAATTAGAGAATTATTAATATCAAAACGATGACTGACATTGGGGAATATGATGATCATTTGGTTTTTCAAAATTGTTATTTTGGTCACTTCTTTTTTATTCTGACACCAAAAATCAATAGTCCCAGAATGGATATAAGAAAACTCGATTGTGTTATGGGTGTGATAACCAAGTTGAGTAACTTTTGATGGGTCTTCAATATTATTGGTTTGATATAAGGCGATACCTAATGACTCATTTTTCATATTTAATAAATAATCTATAAATACATTATAATCAAAAAATGTAAAAAAATTATAAAAAATGATACAAAAGTAATAAGCGTGGGTTGTTTTTTACTATTTTGCATGTAATTTTAAATATGTAGGAAGAATTATTATATGAGACATTACTTCAATTTTTTGATGCCACTTTGTGCACTTTTATGTTTCTCCTGTACCTCTAATAGTGGAGGTAGATCTTCAGGAGGTGGTTCTAGCTCCATAGAGCCAGAGATAGATTATTCTAATTTCCCAAATTATGTGGAGGATTATGAAAATCTCACCTATGACTTCGATGATAAAGCATTATCTTCTCCATTTTGGAAAGGGAACGTTATATATAACGAAACAGTTCTCTTAAGTAGAAATGCGAAGACGGGTGTTATATCAGGCAACCTCGCTTATACACCATTAAAAATATTAGCGATTAAAGACTACACATTAAAAACTTCCGATTATGTCGAGGGCCAAGATTATACATTGAATGGCAAAACAATTATTCGTAGTGAAAATTCTTCAATGCCATTCTTAGAAGAAACAACCTTACGCGGTGAATATCTCCCTGAAGGATATCGCTTGGTTTCTTCTATCTCTAATATCGCTACTGACTGCATGGTTATGGGTCCGGCATATTATACAGAATCCGATTTATATTATGGACATCAAATTCAAGTCTCTTATGTCTACGATATTAAAGAAATAGTGCCTAATTATGCGGTATTTTCTCAAAATCAATTAGATTCCTTACCAAAATTAAAACAAAAATTAGAGAATAAAGAACCAGTTAAAATAGTGGGTTTAGGTGATTCAGTTTTAGAGGGATGTTCTTCCTCTAAGAAATTTAATCACGAACCATTTATGGAAACATTCTTTAATATGAGTATTCAATATCTTAATGATGCTTTTGAATCACAAATTACTGGTAAGAATCTTTCTGTGGGTGGCAAAGAATCATCTTGGGGTGCTGCTTCTCAGCAAATCTATGATGTCTCTCAAGAGAATCCTGATTTATTAATATTACATTTTGGTATTAATGATTTAGGCGCGGGTGTAGGTGCGAACTCATATATTGATAATATGCTTTCTATCGTATTAGAACTCAAAAATAGATGTCCAAATTGTGAATTCTTAATTCTCACACCCTTCGGTCCAAATCCGATGTTATACGATTACGAAAAATTTGATAACTATATTAAGAAAATAAAATCTGAAATTACCGGTTCTATTGAAGGAACTGCCTTAGTAGATGTTTTTAACATCTCTAAAGAATTATATAAAAACAAAAAATATCAAGATATGACTGCAAATGGTATTAACCATGTGAATGATTATGCCAGTCGTATTTATTTGCAGGCTATTCTTTCTACCATTGTCAAATAATAAGGAGGATGACACATGAAAAAGAAAGTATTGTTATGTTTATCATTTATCGCAATTGGAGTGGTGGCTACCGGATGTGTTAGTCCTGGTTTCAAACCCAAAAGCGAAGATTCCAGTTATGAGGGTGAAGGCGATGTATCACTCGACCCGGAATATTCCACAAAATTAAGATTATTAATTCCTCAAGGAAATAGTAATGAAACCACGATGATCGATAAATGTATTGAAGGTTTCAATGAACATTTCCCCAATATCACTTTTGAAAAATCCTATGTCTCAGTTAATAACTGGGAATCCACAGTGAGAAATCAAAATTTAGCGGGTACTTTACCAGATATCGTTTGGTCTAACTCCCCAGATTTCTACTATTTAGTTTCCGCGAAGATTGCCGAACCATTAGATGCTTATTTCAAAAACAGTGAAAAAGCTGGTGTCTTTAATTTAGAAGAAGATTTCATCACCAACTTTATCGATATGGGAGCAATGGAAGGCAAACATTATTTATTGCCTCGTTCATGCGATACAGTTGTGACTTTCTATAACAAGAAGTTATTAAACCAAGCCGGTATTGATATGAGCGTTATTAAAGACGGTTGGTCATGGGACACATTCATGAATGTCATGGGTCAATATCGTTCTTATTTAGATAGCAAAGGCAAATCCGATTGGTATTGCTGCGACGCAAACTTAACCACATGGCTATCTTGTAACTATCCAATCTTAAGATCCTATGGCGCGGATGTCTTAACTAAAGATGGAAAAATCGCTATCGACTCGGCGGAGACCAGAGAATGTTTAACTATGGTAAGAAGCATGATGGAAAACAAATACATTGTCGAAGATGGCGTTACTCCTGGTAACTCTTTCGAAGTTGGCACCGCTCCATTCTTATTCCAATCCGCATCTATCTCCTTGTTTGCGGAAAGAAGAGAATTAAAGAACAATATCGATTTAGTCTCCTTCCCATTAATCAATGCGAAGAGCGCACCTAAAATTGGTTCTGGTATTGCTGGCTATGCCATCAATAGAAACTCCAAAGAAAAAGCCGCTGCTTGGCAATTCCTCAGCTACATGATGAGCAAAGAAGGCCAAGAAAAATTAGCGGAAGGTGGATTACAACTCCCATCCATTCGTAAAGACTTACAAGATTATAAGACCTCAAAGTGGGGCGAAGGTTACACTGACTTTAATCTTGCTGCTTATACATATGGTCCTGAATATAAGATTGTCCCTGAATTCTTAAGTTATGTTGATCCTAAGATTAAAGGTGACTTAGATATGGCGTTTAAAGACTTATTTGCCAATACCTTAAAGAAAAGCAAAACTATCGATAAAGCTATTTCTACCTGCGTATTAGATTTAGAGGATGCTTTAGCAAAACTATAAAAAATGGAAGCTACGGAAGAAACTAAACAAAAGAATAAACGCAAATACAAACCGCAGAATAAGTTTCTCAAGTTTTTAAAGCGCAATTACGTCGGCTGGTTATTCAACCTTCCTTTGATGATTGGCTTAGCGGTCTTTACTTTTGTGCCGATGTTTCTTTCTCTTTATTATTCCGTATTCCAAATTGAGGCAGATTTCAGCGCTCAATTCGTCGGCTTTGGTAATTATTTAAGAATATTTACTGATAGAAGCATGCCGAAAGTAGTTCTCAATACTTTCCTATATGCAATAATATCTGTTCCTCTTAATATTATTCTTTCTTATTTCCTAGCCCTTCTCGTTAATCAAAAATTTAAATTTACCGGATTCTTTAGAATCCTATATTACTTACCAGTGGTTATCCCCGCTGTTGTAAATGGTTTGTTGTGGAAAGATTTAACCGATGGTACCTATGGTGTATTTAATAAGTTCCTCTTAATGATGGGATTTAATAAGTTCCCCTTCTTTGGTTCCGCTGAAACCGCGATGGTTTCCTTGATCTTCATGAACTCCTGGGGTATTGGTGGTGGTATGGTCTTATGGTTAAGCGCCTTTAAGAATATTCCTAATTCCTTATATGAATCAGCGAAGATTGAAGGGGCAAATGCTTTCCAAAGATTTGTGAATATTACCTTGCCATTATCCACACCGATGATTTTCTACAATATGATCATGTCGGTAATCGGTACTTTACAATATAACGGCACTTTAACATTTGCTTCTAGATATGGCCGTGGTGAAGGTGACTCCTTATACCTCTATGGTGTCAAAGTTTATTGGGAAGCCTTTAGAAACGGCAACATCGGTTATGCTGCTGCTTTATCTTGGTTATTATTCTTAGTCATCGCTGTCTTAACAGGCATCATGTTTGTTTCTAGTAAATGGGTTTACTATCAGGAGGACGCTTAATATGGCAATGTCATCATTAGCACAAAAAGCGCGCCGCAGAAGTAACATGGCCCGTACTTGGAACAAGAGTAAGGTTTTCTTATTCCTTTTGATAATGGTTCTCGTTGGTGCTGTATTGGTCTTCCCATATTTCTATATGGTTTCTAAATCATTAATGAGTTCTTCTGAAGTCGTTGACACCAACGTTCCTCTTATTCCTGCTTCTCCACAATTCAATAACTATTTATCAATATTTACTAACGCTAATTATCTAAAAGCTTTAGGAAATACATGTATTATTATCGGATTTAATATTGTTGCGACATTAATATCGGCATCATTAATCGCCTTCTCTTTCGCTAAGTTAGAGTGGGTGGGTAAGAGAGTGATGTTCATTCTAATGATGTTCACTATGATGCTTCCGGCAGTCGCGACACAAATTCCTCTATATGTGATGTATGCCAAATGGCATTGGATTGATACATTATTACCATTAACAATTCCAAATCTCTTTGGTGGCGGTGCCGTTTATATCTTCTTATTAAGACAATATATGATGGGTATCCCCAATAATATGATTGACGCTGCGAAAGCTGATGGTGCTTCAATGTGGAAAATTTATTGGCACATCATATTACCAAACTGTAAACCAATCTTAATCTATATCGGTGTCACTATCTTAATGACTAACTGGGGCGATTTCTATGGCCCATTAGTCTATTTAACTAGTGACAATGCACCTCGTACTTTAGCTTATTATGTTTTCTTAAATTCCACAGAGGGTGATGCAGCCGCTCAGATGGCTCATATCCGTATGGCGGCTGGTGTCTTTATGACCTTAGTGCCCGCTATTGTCTTCGGTATTTTCCAAAAACAACTTACCGATGGTGTTTTAACAACAGGAAGGAAGGGTTAATAAAATGATTTCTCGTAAAATTTTCATCGCTTTAATCATCCCCATGCTTTTAACAGCATGTAAAACCAAAGCAAATGATTCTTCTCAGCCCCATTTTGAACGCATTGATGATTTGAGAGAATTAACCGCTCAAGAATATACGGTTAATAACATCACTGCCGTTGATGAATATGGAAGAGTCACCACAACCGGAGATTTAAGAAAACAAGATAAGAAAGTCGGTGTTTTCTATCATGTTTGGCATGGTACTCATAACACCGGTATCTTTGATATCACTCAATTATTAGAAAATGATCCGGAATCCTTATGGGATCCTAAAGGCAATGAATATTCTCCTCTTAAGGCTTTCCATCACTGGGGACAGCCACTTTATGGTTATTATCATTCCGCCGATCCATGGGTCATTTCTCGCCACGTGGAACTCTTTACTATGGCAGGTGTCGACTACTTAGTCTACGATTTGACCAATACCGTCATTTATACCGAGGCTATTAACGCAATCTTCGCGGTCTTAGATAAATATCAAAAACAAGGATTTAATGTCCCTAAAGTTGCGTTTTATACAAATTCTGCCAGCGGGCAAACAATGAAGAGATGCTATAACTTGTTCTATAAGGACGATACATATTCTAGTCTTTGGTATCGCATGGATGGTGAACACCCATTAATTATCGGTCAATCCGATGACTTATATCGTGTTTGTACGGAAGAAGAATTTAATGAGATTAGTAATTTCTTCCAAATTAGAGAATCCCAATGGCCAGACGCGACAAAATTTAATAAAAGAGAAGGATTCCCGTGGATGGATTGGGATTATCCCCAACTCAATTATAGTGGCACGATGTCCGTTTCCTTAGCCCAACACCCCGGTATGAGAATGTCGGAAGGAAAAGACACTAATCATGGTCGTGGATTTAATTATCAAACTTTCCAAAACGATGAAGCTTCCATGAGGGAAGGCACGAATGTAGAAGGACAATGGAAAACTGTCTTTGATAATTACGACCAAGTTAATAATGTATTCGTCACCGGATGGAATGAATGGATCGCCCAAAAGATGGTGGATGGTGAAGATCAAGTCTTTTTCGTCGATACATTTAACGAACCATATTCTAGAGATATGGAAATGATGAAAGGTGGATATGGAGATAATTTCTATCTCCAATTCTCTAGAAATATTAAGAAATACGCTTTTACAGAAGCAAAACACTATAAATATGACAATCATACGATTGATATAAATAATTTTGCAACCGAACAATGGGAAGGCATTAAAGCCTTTAGAGATTTCGAAGGCGATGCGATGGAAAGAGACTTCTATCGCGCGGATAGAACGGAGAAATATTACGATAGTTCTAATAGAAACGATATCGTTAATACTTACATTACTCATGATGCGAATAATTTATATGTTCGCGTAGAGACAAAAGATAAATTAACCGCTCCATCAAACAGTGATGAAGCATGGATGAACTTAATGATTTCTTTAGGTGATAACGATAGTTCCTTTGCAAGCTTTAGCTACATCATTAATCGTTCCAGAAACGGTAGCAAGGCTTCTATAGAAAAACTACATAAAAATTTCGCTCCTACTGAAGTCGGACAATGCGATGTTTCTTTCCAGGATAACGTTATTCAATACGCTATCCCATTAAGTCTCATTGAAAGAGATGAAAAGAACTTTGAGGTGGGTGTTAAGGTTTGCGATAACATCCAAGAGCAAAGTGATATACAAGACTATTATGTCTCTGGCGATTCAGCACCGATAGGAAGGTTAGCTTATTCTTATGGATATTAAGAAGTGTTTTACTTTTCCCGCTCTTTTGTTAGTGGCCTCTTTAGTGGGTTGTAATGCTAATAATCCTGCTAATTCCAGCTCAAATTCTCAAAAAGATAGTCTTCCACAAGATAATCGTAATTTAAGTATGGAAGATTATTCCCTCTTTAATTTGTGTGGAAAAGATGCGGTGGGAAGAGAAATAAAACGCATGGATAACCGTAAGGATGGAGAGAGATACGTCGGTATTTTTTATTCGATGTGGTTAGGACAACATAAGAGCCAACAAACCGCAGTTTATAATGTAACCTCTCTAGAATCTACCCCTGAAGGAAGAGCCCATTTATATACGACGGAAGATAGTGAATATTCCCGTATGAATGAATTCCATTTTTGGGGCGAACCATTATATGGATATTACAATACAAAAGATCCATGGGTCTTATCTCGTCATATGGAATTATTCATGGATGCTGGTATTGATTATCTTTGTATCGATAGCACGAACAGAATCGTTTATAACGATGCGATTACTACCTTATTAGACTTACTCAATAACTGGTATAAAGAAGGAAGAAATATTCCTAAGGTTACTTTCTACACCAACTCTTATTCTGGTGATACAGTGAGAGATTTATATTATAAATTCTATCAGGGTGATAAATACGCTAATGTATGGTTTGCACCTAAAGGTAAACCACTTATCATCGGTGTTACCAAGAACAATAATAATGCTTCTGATCAAACCAAATACTATCCGGGATGGGATAACTTTGTCGCTGATGAATTCCTCGAATATTTTGATGTGAGAGAATCGGAATGGCCTAATGGTGATCACAATGATAATTCCATTCCTTGGATGAGTTGGGATTATCCTCAACGTATTCATAATGGTTCTATTGCCGTTCCAGTCGCTCAGCATTCTCACTCTCGTATTTCCGTTTCTTATAAAGACCCAGAATGTTCACGCGGTTATAACAATAAGACTGGACATGTTGAAGGCGATATCAATGAAGGATTAAGCTTCCAACAAATGTGGGAGACCGCTTTAAACGAGAATAATCATATTACTAATGCTTTAGTGTGTTCATTCAACGAATGGATGGCTATTAAGAGTTTTGTTGGTAGCGATTCTTGGCAGATGGTGGATGTTTATAATCACGAATTCTCTCGTGATATTGAAATGATGAAAGGTGGTTATAACGATAACTACTTCTTACAACTAGTCGAGAATGTTCGTGAATATAAATTCACTCCTTTTGTCGAATATAAAAAGACCGCCTATAACATTGATATTAATAATGGTATTTCCCCTATATGGAATGTGGTTAAAGGTTACGCTGATCTAACTCATGATGCACTTAATCGTGATTTTGAAGGAGCGGTTAATGGTTTGCGTTATGAAGATCATTCCGCTAGAAATGATATAACAATAGCTAAAGTAGCTCATTCCAAAGATAACATCTATTTCTATATCGAATGTTTAGATGATATTTCCGATAGACCTAATGGTGATACCGGATTTATGAATGTCTTTATTAAGACAAATGAAAGCGATAAGAACTTCATGGGCTTCAATTATGTCATTAATAGACATTTAGAAAATGGTAAAGCCAGTGTGGAAAAATGTGATGGTGGATATCAATTCTCTCCTGTTGGAGTGGCGGATATTTCTATTAACGGCAAAGTTATGCAATTAGCGATTCCTCGTTCCCTTATTGACGCTAATGATAACGTCGATATTGAATTTAAGATTTGTGACAACGTCACTCATCCAGAAGATGTGATGGATTATTACATCTCCGGTGATTCAATGCCCATTGGGAGATTACATTATGGCTATTAATATTTGGAGATTATTGTTTCTATCTATTTGTTTAACAGCATGTTCATCTTCTAATGGTGGAGGACAAACGTCTAATTCTGAATCACAAAGTGGAGGCGAAGAAGAAATGAGAGTTATGCATGATGAGCCTATTTATAAGGAAATAGATGCGATTCCTTTTGCTAAATCCTTATGGCAAGAACCACAATATTTCTTCGATGAAGAATTAGATAACCAGGGATGCAAAGCCCTCTTCATTAGAAGTGATTATAACAATCAAGAAAGCTATGCTTTTGCTTATTTAGGTTTACCAGATGGTGAACTAAAAGATAAACCAGCAGTTTTATTAATCCATGGTGGTGGCGGAACCGCTTACTATGAATGGGTTAATGCTTGGAAAAGTAGAGGATATGTCGCTTTAGCGATTGACTTAGAAGGTCATATTCCTAACAAGACTGGTGCGATTACTGACGCTCCTGGTGATTTATATCATGCATCTACATATACTGCACCACATAATCAAAACCTCGGTGATGAAAACGAAGATATTACTCTTACTTGGCTCCATTATGCCTGCAGAACCTCGATAATTGCTAATTCTTTCTTACATCATTATGTGGGTGTTAATCCTTATAAGATAGGCGTGTGTGGAGTGTCTTGGGGTGGATATATCACTTCCATCATCTCCGGTTATGATGATCGATTTGCTTTCGCTATCCCTTATTACTGCATAACTGATATGGTAGATGGTCCATGTCCAATTGGAACATATATCAAATCACATCGCAGTTTTGAAATATTTGATAACGCTGAACCTCTTAAATATATTGAAACACCATTCTTATATATCGGTAGCAACACTGATACTCATTCCAATATTGAGCAAGCTTCTGAAATAGTTTCTTCTATGAAGAATGGTCATATTTCCATCATTAATAGAATGTTACATTCTCATTTCCACGCCTTAAGTAGCGTAGAACAATTCTTATTTGCAGAAAATGTCTTAGCCAAAAAAGAAAAACTCTTAATTAATTTCGTTGATGCTGAACATCTTTTAATTACTCTCCCTCAAGGAAGAAAGATTCTTGAAGGAGAAATCTTCTTCACAATGGATGAAGAAATTAATAAAGACACAAGCTGGAGATCATCATCTCTAGATATTGATAATTTAACAACAACTAAAGTTATAGATACAAAAATAAGAGAAGGCGCGACATATTATTACGCTTCTCTACTGGATGAGAAAGGAGCGGTATATACATCGAAGATAGAAAAGATAAATTAAAAAACACTAAATAAAACCATTTTTTAGAAAGGAGTAAAACACATGATTAAAAAAGGATTTTATTTATTCCTTGCCTTATTTGGACTAGCAGTTGCGGCAGTTCCAAATATCAAGGATGCCAACATCAAAATGGCGAAAGCCGATGGCAATACCTTTACAGTCACTAGAGTCAGCAACCAAAACATCGCTGATGGTTGGGGTTTAGGTATCGCAATCGAATTTGACCCATATATGGATGGCGCTTATTGGCAAGCTGTAAATGTGAGCAACAAGATTCACTTATACAACGCTGCCGGTGAAGAACAAACACTACCAGCCGTCGAAGAAGTTGGACAACAACTCTGTATTGGTAGAGGTGGAGGAACAGACTATTTCGGTTATTCCCTTACATTTGATGCTGATTTATCATTCACACTTACCTCTGGAACCACATGGACCAACACTGCCGCTAAAACATTCTATTGTTATGGCGATAATGGATCTACAGGTTATTATTGGGAATCCGGTCCAAAAACCGCTGTTAAGGTTGATAAAGTTTCCAACCAAGACATCGCTGGTTTTGCTGGTTTAGGTATCGCTGTTGAATTTGATCCATATCTTGACGCTGATTACTGGGCAGAAGTGAACCTTGGAGATAAGGCACATTTAATTGACCCTGAAGGCACTGAAGTTGCCATGCCAAAAGTTGAAGAAGTTGGACAACAACTTTGTATCGGTAGAGGTGGCGGTTGTGACTATAAAGGTTACAAACTTCAATTCGATGCTGGTTTAATGTTCTCTGATTCCAAAGGACATGGCTATATCGTTAATGAAGCTGCTAAATTTGTCTGTAATTTAGAGAATGGTACTACAGGTGCTTATTGGACTGTTGATGATGATACAGAACCTGAATTTACATCGGTTAATGTTAAGGCTGTTTCCAACCAAAACATCGCTGGTGGTTATGGTTTAGGTATTGCTATTTCATTTACACCTAATCTTGATGGTGCTTATTGGCAAGCCGTTGATTTTGGTGGTAAGGCCCACTTATTCAACGCTGAAGGCACTGAAGTGACATTACCATTAGTGGAAGAAGTTGGTGCAGAACTTTGTATCGGCAGAAATGGTGGTTGTGACTATAAAGGTTATAAACTTCAATTTGAAGCTGGTTTACAATTCACATTAACAAGTGGTACAACATTTAAACTTGCTAAAGGTATTACATTCGAATGCAATTTAGATAATGGTGTTACCGGTCAATATTGGGATGTCTATTACGATGAAGCCTTATTTGAATATACAGAAGGTTATTCCTTTGGTAATAATTCCGGTTGGGGACAATTCTACATTGCTTTTAGCAATATTCCAGATATCTCTCATTACGTTGCTTTAGGCGCTAATGAATTAGCAACCATTAATGATCACTTCTATATCAATGGTGAAAACAACAGATTAAAACAAGTTCTTCAATTAGGTGGTGGTAGATATGAATTCTGGGTCAAAGATGAGGTTCCAGGATTTGTCTTTGCGGACACGATTACAATTACTGCCGGCACACCAAATTATCAATATTCTGGTACTGCCTCTAATTTTGCCCCTCAAGGTGATGGCGAATTCTTCATCACCCACGTTTTAAAGAGTGATATTAAATTCGTTTACGATGGTTCCGCCTTCCATAAATATTTAGGTGAACCAACCGACTTCACATTTACAGGTAAAAACTTAATTTCTGTCGGTGAGGAAGCAGCGACCACGATTGAAGTTACACCAGAAGGAACATATGGAAAAGCATCTTATAGTTCTTCTGCTGAAGCAATTGCCACTGTTGACATAGATGGTAAAATTACCGGTGTTGCGGAAGGCGATGCCGTTATTACCGCGACAATTGGTGAAATCAGCAAGACTTTAGCAGTCACAGTTTTACCAGAAAAAGTAATTAAGGGCGTGAAATTTGTGAATATCTATAATTACTATTCCGTCTTATTAAATTCTGATCCATCTGAATTCCATCCAAATCTCAACACTGTGAAACTAGTTTATGAAGATGATTCATTAAGTGGTGAAATCGCTCTTACCACCGCTGATGTGGTTATTGGCACTCTTGATACAACCGTAGAAGGCGAAGTGGAATTAGGTGTTAAAGTCACGGTTAATGATGTGGAATATCAAACCTCTATCCCTGTCGTGGTTTACGATTACTATGATCAAAAACCATCTGAAGTTGGTATCGTTGACTGGTTTGCTTATGCAACATTCATTCAATTCCCCAACACTTCAACTAATAGAGCAAACTTCACAAGTAATGATTACATCCCATTATCTGATTATGCGAACAAAGTCCATTACACTAAACACGATGGCACATCCATTAATTTAGGATTCTATTTCTTAGCAGAAAACCTCGCTTTATTCCCACAATTCAAAGATGATCAAGGCAATCCTGTCACATTAGATGTTAACAACTATAACGATTACTATGAAGCAGGCGATTTAATCACCATCGATGCACAAACTCCATTATATAAATGGACTGGTGACATCTTTGACGCTGGTGGAACTGGCGCTCCAATTGCCGGTACAGGTGAAGCAATTATTGAAGGTTATGTCGTTGAATCAATTACCTATAGATATGATGGTAATGTTTGGGGCTTATATGTTCCATATACCGATATGGAATTAGGCTTCACAGATATTTCCCTCGTTATCGGTGAAAGCGTTTCTGCGGGTGCGACAAGAGTTCCTGCCAATGCCACAACTGGTAAATTCACATATGCAACAAGTAATGATCAAGTCGCTACTGTTTCTCCAAATGGTGTCATTAAAGGTGTTGGTGAAGGTACATGTACAATCACAGTCACTTTAAGTGATGAAGGTGAAAACGTTAAGACAGGCACAATCGCTGTGACCGTTACAGACGAAGTTACCGGATTAGAAATTAGTGGTGAACTTAAAGTGAAAAAAGGCACACCTTTAGAAAGCGTTGATTTATCTAGCCTCGATGCCTACTTAGTTATGGCTAGTGGCAAAAAAGGTGAAAAAGTCAGCTTAGCAGGCGCGACCATCAGCGGTTTAAATACTGATGAAGTTGGTGATCAAACCGCTGTTATTACCATTACCGTCAATGGTAAGACCGTCTCTGGTACATTTGTCATTAACGTTTATGAAGAAAGCGCGAAGACAAAAGGTTGTGGTGGCAGTGTTATCGCTACAAGCGCAATTATTTCTCTCGCCACATTTGCTGGTGTCGCCTTACTCTTAACTAAAAAGAGAAGAGAAAAATAATTAATAACTTCAAAAAGGAGTAATTCTTATGTTCAAAATAGCATCATTATATATCAATGGTTTTGAGAACCCATTTTGTTTAGAGGCACCTTTTATCTTTTCCTGGACCTTTGAACAAGAGACCTCTTTAAAGCAACACTCTTACCGCATTGTTGTCAGTTCAACCAGTGATAACAATGGTGATTATTGGGACTCTCAAGAAATTACTTCTAATGCACAAACTAATATCGTCTATGGTGGGAGGGAAATTCCTTCCCGCCATGACGTGTTTGTCAAATTAATCGTAAAGAATGAAAAAGGTGAAGTAGCAGAAGCTACATCCCGTTTCGAAACTACCTTGAAGGATGAGGAATGGAAGGGCAAATGGGTGTCTATTCCTAATAACTTTAATGGTGGCACTCTTTTCTTTAGAAAAGAATTAAATATAGATTTAAATAAAAAAGTCAAAAAAGCGAGAGCGTATATTATCGGTCTCGGTTATCACGAATTCTATGTAAATACAAAGAAGATCGGTAAAGCCTTATTAGCGCCAGGCCTCACTGATTATAGCCAAAAATTATTCTATAAAGCTTATGACTTTACTGATGCTTTATCGGATAAAGAAATCAACATTATTGGTGTGGAAGTTGGATATGGTTGGTTTGGCCATCGTAAGATGCTTGCTCAATTTTATATTGAATATGAAGATGGCACTGAATTAGAAGATCATTCTACTTGTTGCTGCGGTTGGTGGGCTAGTGGGTCTCCAACGATTGAAAATAGCATTTATGGTGGAGAGACTTATGATGCGAGATTAGAAAAATTAACTGCACCGAATTGGACAAGCCGCGAATTTACGCCTGCTTGGGATAATGGCTGGATGTATATGATATTAACCCAAGAAGAAAATGGTAAAAAAGTATTACAACAAATCCCAGATATTGAGCATTTAGGTGATTTTTGCGGTGTTATTTATAAGAAATTCTCCAAAAATGACATCGTTTATGACTTTAAACAAAATCTTGCTGGTTGGGTGAGAATTAAAGTTAAAGGTCAAGAAGGAACATCGATTACATTTAAATATGCGGAAGGTGTTACTAAAGATGGGCACGCGAATCAACTAAATTTAAGAAGCGCAAAATGTATTGATAAATATATTTTAAAAGGTGAAGGCATTGAAGAATGGTCACCGAGATTTACTTATCATGGTTTCCAATATGTGGAAGCGATTATCGATGGTGAAGCAGAAATTCTAGAGATTGTCGGTGAACATGTTCATACGAACTTAAGACAAACCGGTTTCTTTAAATGCTCTGATGCTATTATTAATCAACTTCATCATATGTCGAAAATTACGGAAGAGAATAATGATCATTCCATATTTACTGATTGCCCTCAAAGAGATGAGAGATTTGGATGGCTTAATGACTTATCAGCAAGAGTGTTCCAACAAACATTTAACTTTGATTGTCTAAATATGTATAGAAAAGTTAGTGAAGATATTAATCACACGATGAATGAAGAAGGGGCTATTGCGGATACTGCGCCTTATTATACGGGTGGACAACCTGCTGATACGACTACAGTCTCCTATCTATTAGTGCCTTATTATGCTTACATCATTTATGGTGATATCGATTTATTAAAGAGCCAGTATCCAAATTGTAAGAGATGGGTTGATTATTTATTAACTAGACAGAAAGGTTACATCATGGATTATTACTATTACGCCGATTGGGTTAATCCTGATAAATTAGCGGATAGTTTCTCTGATTCATTCTGCATCTCTTCTATGTTCTTAAATTGGCATCTTAAAGTTCTTGCCGCTATGGCGCGTATAGCGGGTCATAAAGAAGATGCTGATAAATACGCTAAAATGGCTCAAGAGAGCGATAAAGCTATCAATGAGAAGTATTATCACGAAGAAGGATATTATTCAAAGAATACACAGGCTGAAAATGCGATGGCGGTGTCTTTAGATATTTGTTTAGAAAAGAATAAAGAAAAAGTTGTTAAGAGTATTGTAGATAATATTATTAAAAACAATTATCACTTAACTTGTGGTAACCAAGGTTATCGTCACGTCTTCTATATGTTATGTGAATATGGATATGTCGATTTAGCGCTTCAAGTATTAAAGAATCCTGAATATCCAGGTTGGGGATTCATGGTCAAAAATGGTGCGACTACAGTCTGGGAAAGATGGGAACTAGAAATGTTTAATATCATGGATAGTTTTGATCATCCGATGTTCGGTAGCTATGATGCGATATTCTATCGTTATTTAGGTGGTATCAATTTAGATAAACTCTATGATAATGAAATTACTATTCATCCACGTTTAGCCAAGACACTTGATTATGTGGAATGTTCATTTGATTCTATCAAAGGTCGAATTACATCGAACTGGAGAAGAGAAAATGGAATAGTAGAATTAGATATAGTGATTCCATCAAATACTAAAGCTAATTTGATATTTGATTACGATAGCGTAGAAATTAATGGTAAGGTTTCACCATCTCATATTAATGTGGAATCCGGAACCTATAGAATTAAGATAAGGGAGGAATAGCGATATGCCTTTATTTAAAAGAAAAACTAAAGAAGAAAAAATTGTTCTTAAAGAACGCGAGCGCGTTCATAAGGACATGATTCGCAAAGCAGATGTTTTAAGAAAAGAAGACAAAATCGCTCCCGAAGGTGCTTTTGTATCTTTAAGACATATCAATAAGATCTACCCTAACCACGTGCAAGCGGTCTATGATTTCAACCTCGATATCATGCCTAATGAATTTATCGTCTTTGTCGGACCTTCTGGATGTGGTAAATCCACAACTTTAAGAATGATTGCGGGCTTAGAAGAAATTACTTATGGTGATTTATATATTAATGGTGAATATTCTAATGATTTAGAGCCAAAAGACCGCAATATCGCGATGGTTTTCCAAAATTATGCGTTATATCCTCACTTAAATGTCTACGATAATTTAGCCTTTGGTTTAAGGATGAGACACACCCCGAAAGCGGAAATCGAAGTCAGAGTGAAAGAAGCTGCTAGAATATTAGACTTAACTGATTATTTAGATAGAAAACCTAGTGCATTATCTGGTGGTCAATGTCAACGTGTCGCTTTGGGTAGAGCGATTGTGAGAAATAGCAATCTCTATTTAATGGATGAGCCATTATCTAACTTGGATGCCAAACTTCGTGTGCAGATGAGATCGGAAATCGTGAGACTTCATAATGAATTAAAAACGACTACCATCTATGTGACCCATGACCAAACCGAAGCTATGACTATGGCGAATCGTATCGTTGTTATGAAAGATGGTTACATTCAACAAATCGGTACGCCTCGTGAGATTTATAATAATCCGGCGAATATCTTTGTCGCGACATTTATCGGTTCACCCGCGATGAATATTTTTGAAGCTCAATATGATAACGGCACATTATCTATTGGTGATTCCTATTCTATTAAATTAAAAGAAGAATATGTGAAGAAACACGATGCTTATTATGAAGCGGAAGTGAAGAGATTAGCTGAAGAGATTGAACATCTTGAAAAAGAGATTAAAGGTTGTGAAGAATTCTTAGAGAAGAAAGCTCATAAAGAAAAAGTAGATAAGAATTCTCCTTATGCGGATAGCAATTATATGAGTTTTATGAAAATGGAATTAGAAAAAGTAAAACCATTATTAGAGAAATATCAAGAAATTGTTAAAAGCAAGTCTCATCTATTAAAGATGGGTATTCGTCCCGAAGATGTTATCCGTCCCGAAGACGCTACAAAGAAAGTTAATTTATCTAATAAATTCAAGACTAAAGTTGAGCTCTCGGAATTATTAGGCAGAGAATATTATGTGCATTTTATTCTAGATAAATTTAGACTTATAAGTAAGGTTAGTGATAATGATTTAATCTCTATTGGTGATGAGATTGAACTCGGCTTCAATTTAAACAACTTACATATATTTGACATAGATACGACAAATTTAATTTTTTAAAACGGAGGTAATTTATCTATGAAAATGGTCAAAGACAAACAATTAGTAGTGGGTGCAGACTTCGCGGGTTATCCATTAAAAGAAGTCGTCTGTGAACACTTAAGAAAGAAAGGATGGGAAATCCTCGATTTAGGTGTTAAAGCAGATTCTGATCCCAAGGACACAGACTTAATGTTCCATCGTGTCGGTTTAAGAGTAGGTGCGGAAATCTCTGAAGGCAACTATGAAAGAGCTTTAGTCTTCTGTGGCACTGGTATGGGTATTCATATCGCCGCTTCTAAATGTCCACATGTCCACGCTGGTGTCGTTGAATCGCTTCCTGCCGCAATTAGAGCAATCACCGGTAATGGTGTTAACGTCTTAGCAATGGGTGCTTTCTATGTGGCTCCTCAAACCGCATGTGATATTGCCGATGCCTATTTAGCCAATTCCTTAGGTTCTGGTTGGGAATGGTGGCATAACTTCTATGAATTCCATAAATTAGCCATCGATGAATTAGAAGCCTTTGATTATGAAGAATATAAAAAGAATGGTTTCAAAGTTCATAAACTTGGAGATTATGAACTCACTTTAGATTTCGATAAGAAACCTGAATAGTTATAGATATCAAAAAACAAATGGTCCATCAAATTAAGATGGGCTTTTTTGTTTAAAAAGAAAGGGCGTGAAGCCCTATCTTATAAATTTTAGGTATTTTATTGAAGGTCGAGCATTTCGCCTTTTATCGCGTTGATATTGGCATCTGTTAATCCCACAACAGTTTTTAAATAGTTTGCGATTGCGGATGACAATTTATGATCGCTTGTGCTATAGGCTTCCATCATGTGGTTATACATCTTGCCAAAGGCCACTAGGTTATCGCTATCGTCTTGCATAACACCAGTGTCATCGAAGTAATAATTCTCACCATCTTTAACGATATTACTTCTCCATCTTCTTCCCATATAGAAGGAAGTGATTTCATAATCTATTGCTAAGGTTTCATATGGCACACCTAATAAACCATCTAATAAGAAGGCAAACGTACCAGTTCTATCCGCACCGGCAGAACAGTGAAAATCAATTGGATAGTTATTACTATCGGTAAATAATAAGAAAGCCTTTCTCAAATTATCAGCGTATGTTTGGCTGAATGGACGATTGGGATTGAAATTCGGGAAGATATAATCATTATGCCAATAACCGCAGTGCTCTATATTAATAGAGGGGTCACAAGCATCACCATTAACATCTAATCTTAAATCGATTTCTGTTTTTATATGTAATTGATTTACTAAAACATCAATCGCTTGTGAATTAGCATATGCTTTATTCATATCTGCCGAGCGATAGACTTTTCCATAAGGAATAGTAATGCCATCTTCAGTGACTTTACCTCCGCTATCACGCATGTTGGAAATATTACCCGCTTTAATAAAGCGTAACCATTCATTATTAGAGAAATAATCTTCTTTAAGAAGTGATCCATCGGTGCCTAACACTTCTATATAATACGTTCTATTAGGTATTAAGTTATAGATAGCAACATTACCATAAGCTAAGCCATAAGAATTCAACCATGTAGTGGTATAAGCGAGTTTTTGGTGTTCTTCATCTTCATAAAGATTGATAGTGGCGCTTTCTAATTTCTTAGGATTAGGGAAATTGATAACAACTCCATGCGCGTCATCACCTGTGTGATAATTCTGATGATAATTATAAAGATATTTAGCAATATCACCCTCATCAGTGAAGCTTAATAAGTCTTTCACTTGGCTAGGAAGTAAGGAAATATTTTCGCCATTATAATATGTAATATCACCAATATACTCGTATTTTGCAGAGAAAATGAGATCTCCAGTGGTTCCTTTTTCCACTGTTACGACTTGACGGATATCGGAGAAAAGATTGGATGCCCAACCCAAGAAAAAGTATCCATCTTTATGGGGATTATTTAATGTAAAGGTTTCTGTTTCCGCCGTATATCTAGTGGGATTTGGAGCGTCTAAAATACCACCTTGAAGAGAATAAGTAATTCTATATACAGTTTGTTCATCTTCACTGCTGGATTCCGATTTAGATGCTGATTCTGATGATTGCTCACTTTGGCTAGGGACTGGTTCATTAGAACTGCTATCTGGTTTTTTGCTTTGGCACCCCGTTATTAAGGATAAAAGTAACGCAAAAGATAGTATCTTTACCACATTCTTTTTCATAATATTTTCCTCATATTTATCAACATACTAACACAATGAAGGATGAAAAGTTTTATTTTTTCTTTGCCTTATTTTCTTCTTTATTGATTTCTTTCATTTCTGCAGCATCTTGTTTTCCTGCGGTTTCATTATAGAAGTTAACAATAATGGAGGTGATGACTGCTACAACGACGATACCATAGGCACCTAAGAACACTGTTAAGATTCTTCCAATTGGTGTGACTGCGGTAAAATCACCAAAACCAATCGTGGTGACAACCGCGAAGGAATACCATAAGGCATCAGGGAAATTAATGATGCCATCTTCATAGAGCATAAAGACCAATGAGAAGGCAATCATGATGGTGAATAAGCCTAGAATAATTTCTAAAGCGAAGGTTCTCATGATGATTTTGAATAAAATTTTCACTTTTATTTGAGAACCAGCATTGCTAATAACTTCGATAAAGGCGGTGATTGCGACGATTGTGCAAATAATTAATACGACATCGCTGACATTTGAACCTTCATAAGGAATAAATAACGCAATGCCTAGCAATAAGGCAAATAAGATAATAACTACGTTATAAATAATGTTTCTGACAGTTTTATTTTGGAAAATTTTCAAGATTCTTGAGAAGATGATTGATAAGCAATATAAACCACCGGTTAAGGAATATAGATAGGGATTATCTTTAGCGAAGAGAATGATAATGCCTAAGGCGACATCAAACACTAATAGGGATAAGAATCTAATAAAACTTAATTTGGTTCTTTCTTTTAGGAATGTGACTAATCTCGATAAGCCTAAAACGATAAATATTCCTAATAAATAAATAGAAGCGATTTCCACATTATTTTGTTGGATTTGCGTAATCGCCATAACAGCAAAAACTAACACTAATGTTGAGAAAACACTTCCTAAAACAATGAGAAGAACTCTTAATGCATCAGCACTGAGAGCAAAACGACTTTTCTTTTCCATTGTTCTACCTCCGTTATCATATAAATAATAATGTATTTGATTTTTTAATAATAAACAATCAAACTTCCTTGATTTGTTAAAAAAAGATTAAAACAAGAAAAACAATTATTATTGTTACATTATGTAAATCGAGATGTTTATCGGAGAATGATTCTTTAAATAATTTATAAAATAAAATAATATTACTTAGGGAGAAACTTAATATGGATAACGAATTCAAATTTGGTTTTTGGAATTACTTACCACTCGGTATTATCGATAAAGACATCGTCTATAAATGGAAAGACATGAATTGTAATTTATTTATGTCATTCCGTTTTATGGAAGGGCAAAGTAAAAAAGAAGACATGATTGCTTTATTAGATGAAGCTCAGAAAGTCGGTGCGAAAGTTATCATCAATGATGAAAGAACTGAATACTTACGTCTAAAAAAGATGTCAAAAGAAGAATTTGTTAAAGGCGTAAAACAAGCTGTTAAAGATTTTGGTAGTCATCCAGCAGTATTTGGTTTTTATGGTGGAGATGAACCTGATTCCGCACAAGAAGATAATTTCATCTTCACTATGAAGTTATTAAAAGAATTAATGCCTAACCATTATCATTATGGAAATTTAAATCCTTATTGGTCATCTTTCTTATCCGAACCACAAGAGAACAATAGGGAAGATTCATATTATTATCAAAAGATGAATCGTATGATTGAAGAAGGTCATATGGACATTTTAGCGTTCGACCAATATACACAATGCTTCGATGAAGATGAAAACCAAAAAGAAGGTGTGAAGAATTTCATTGTTTCCGCGAATCATTATTACCAAATTGCGAGAAATCATAATATTCCTTTATATATTTCCGTTTTATCGATTGATCATTTTAATTATCGCGAACCAAGCGAGGCTGACATCAGATGGCAAATCAACGTGTGTGCGGCTATCGGTGCGAAAGCGGTTATTTGGTTCTATTTCCATCAAAATGCTCAAGATGTTTTTTATGGAGTACCTCCATTTTTAGGTGAAAAAGCCTACATCACACCGATGTATGGAAGAATTCAAAGACAGCAATACCTCTTTAATGAGAGATTTAAAAAGGTGTTTGATCAAATTGATATCGATGATTTCTTCGTACAAGGTGAGGACTATGGCAAATTAAATTACCATTATGGTATTCATGAAGATATCGTTAAAAGATTCGATATCCGACATAAAGATAGACTGGCATTAATATCCTTTGGCCATTATCGCGATGATCCAGAACATAAAGTTGTCTTTGTGATTAACGGAGATCAATTTAAAGTTAATGCGTTCTCTGTCTATTTTACTGATGGAGAAGAAAAACATTTCCGCTTACTTCCTGGCGAAATGATCATGTTTGATAGAAAATAATCTTCGATAAAAAGAGCATAAGAAAAGACCCATTTGTTAGCGATTTAACATTTGGGTCTTTTTTCCTACTTTATAATCGTGCCCGCTTTTTCTAAGAAGGCTTCTTTTGCATTATTTAGTGATGCGATAATCGCTGTTTTGTGAGGACAATCCGTTAAAAATTTCACACAAGCATTAACTTTCGGATACATACTTCCTTTTGCGAAATAATCACCTTTTAAATATTCTTTCATCTCGTTTAATGAAGTATTTTTAAGGACTATTTGATTATCCTGTTTATAGTTTAGGTACACATTATCGACTGCAGTCAATATAACTAGATAATCAGCATTTAATAATGCTGCAACTTTCGCTGATGCGTAATCTTTGTCGATAACTGCCGCTATTCCTTCTAACCTACCTTTATCAGTAGCGATAACAGGGATTCCGCCTCCTCCAGCACATATTACAACGTGCCCATTTACCACTAAAGATGAGATAGTTTCTTTTTCGATAATATCAACTGGTAAAGGCGAGGCGACAACGCGACGATATCCTCTTCCTGCATCTTCTTTCATCACATAGCCTTTGGTTTTAGAAATCTCTTCTGCTTCTTCTTTTGTGTAGAAAGATCCAACTGGCTTTGTCGGATTTAAAAACAATGGATCATCTTTGTCCACTAAGACTTGGGTAACAACTGTAACTACCGATTTATTGATGCTTTGATTTTTTAATTCATTATCGATAGCGTTTTGAATATGGAAGCCGATATAGCCTTGGCTCATCGCTCCGCATTCTGGGAAGGGCATGTCCGGAACACTTTTCGCATCATTAAAAGCGAGATTAATCATCCCGACTTGTGGTCCGTTACCATGAACGATAATGACCTCGTTTCCATCTTTAATTAATTGAACTATGGGTTTAGCAACTTCTTTTAATAATTCTTTTTGTTCTTCGGCATTTCTACCTAAAGCATTTCCACCTAAGGAAACCACATATCTACTCATATAATATCTCTTATTATTTATTATTAAACTTATCTAATAAGTTTTCGTATGCCACTTTTAATTCTTGGCCGACTTTTTCTAGTGTTCTTTCTTCCACTAATTTGTAGCCATTTTCTACTAGTTTAGAATTATCGCTAGTCATAATCTTATCGAGTTTTTCTAAGAATTCTTGATTGTTTTTACCTTTATAACAATCTCTACCATCTTCTAACCAATCCGCATAAACACCGATATCTCTAATAAGAACTGGGCAGTTACTCGCTAAAGCTTCTAAGACGACAATACCTTCGGTTTCTTCATAAGATGGGAAGAATAAACATTCGGCATATCTTAAAGCGCCTTTGATAATCGCATTGTCGATATAGCCTGGCATAATGACATTACTTGGTCTATTCTTAATCGCTTTTAAGACATTAGGTTGAGTAAGGATTCTTTGCAAGAATCCAAACCAAATAAATTTCACATTTGGTCTCTCTTTAGCGACGGCGAAGAAATCTTTGATACCTTTTCTATTGAAGGGGAATCCGATACCGATAACAACCTTTTCTCCTTCTTTGATTTTAAAGAAATCTTTAAAAGCTTTGATTTTTTCCTCATCATAAGCATATTCTTGAGGATTGATACCATTAGAAACATAGATGACTTCTGTTCCTAAATTATAAGCATCGATTAAGTCCTTGGAATATAGTGTAGGAGTAATAATAAAGTCAGCGTTCTTGTAAAACCACATTAAATTAGGATAGAACCATAATTTCATAACCTTCCATAATCTAAAGGAATTACGGAAGTCTTCTTTGGTGCTATGCCCATGTACAATAACAGGGATGTGTTTCTTTTTTAGTTTCTTTAATAATCTCTTACTAGCAGGGAAATAGGTATTGATATGGGCGATATCAAAACTATCTTTCGGATCGAGTGTATACTCTAAACCCGCCGATGTTAAAGCAGCAATTTGATGTCTTAAAGCTCTACCAATTCCGCTCTTTTTTATTTTTTCTTCTTTTTCAAAATAGAGAAGTACTTTCATATTTCATCACCAAGATTAGTTTACTTGGTTTATAAATCCTTCTCAACTTTATTAGATATTGTTATTTGAAACAACTTCTTTATTACGTGTATCATATACGTATATGAAAAAGAGATTGTATTTATTAGGAATTTCTCTATTCCTAGCAGTCTCATCCTTAACCGGATGCGATTATAAAACAGTAACCGAACCAAGCGATGATGGTGAATCATCAGAATATCAACCAGATGATGACCCCATCATCCCTGAAGGTGAACTTTTAGAAGCACCCTTTTGGGCCACTAATGAAGAAGACCTCTTAAACTATGATCATGAAGTAGCCCTTTCTAATAACGCATCTTTAGATGAGGAAACCGATTACCGTTTTTATTTAGAACTTAATGAAGGCGCTTCTTTATCTGAAACTCCAGAAACTTATGTTCGTGTTTATGATTCCACACATATAGAACATAGTTTAACTTCCGAGAACCTCGGTGGTGGTGTTTATGGCTTTGATGCTGTTATCCCTTATGAAGAAGGAAGATTTTATACCATTGAATTAAAAGATGGTGCGCCTTTCCATTTCTATCAAAAGGATGAATCTATTAGAGAATTCCACTTCGACACAAAAGCGGAAGAAAAAGATACTTATGAAGTCGATAATGATGTGAAGAGATTCCTTCTCTCTGATATCATTTCTCGTCCTGATATTTCTTCTAGTAATCCTCATGAAACTCATACGATGATTACTAAGAAGAGTTTGAACTTACAGGCGGGTGAACAATTCCTCTTCTGGAATGGTAAAAAAATCGATAATAATGCATTTTATGGCACTTTTGCAGGAGAAAAGATTGTTTCTTCTGGACAAAATGAAGTTTCTTATACCGATCCAGAATTAGGAAAAATCTTTGGTGATTCCGGTCTTAATGCTTTCTTTGATGATTATGATGACGGCATGATTGAAGACTTAGAATTATGCAGTGAAAAATCTATCGTTGAGAATTTACAACAATCCGATGCCTTTAGAGAATTTATCATGGAACAATATGAACAATATGTTCCAGAAGAGCAGCGTGCTATAAGAGCGGGCGATGTCCAAACATTCCTCGATTTATTAAAGAACATTAAACTTAAACCAAAGTTTGGTTTTGAATGGCCTGGATGGTCATTTGATTTAATCATCAGTGTCACAATTCCCACTAAATATGTGTCTGTGACTATCATGATTGAATACTATCGTAAATCGGTTTTAAAAGTTGATGCTTCTTGTTCGTTAAGAAGATTCTTAGGTGTTCCTTATTGGGCTGATATCGCTGTGGATATCTCCGAAACTGTCGAAACATCATTTAGATTCCAAATTGCTGTCGGTGGACAAGTTCCAGTTCCAAGTGGCAATAATCAAACTGACTATGATCACTTATCATCTTATATCTATGATAAAGCTGAACAATATGAAAAGGCTGATAGTCACTTCGATAGTGTTGTAAAAAGTAAAAAAGACGCAGTTAATTTTGATGGCAAAGCCGTCAAGATTAAATTAGGCACCGGTCGCTGGCCTATCGGTGGTATTTTCGATCTCTTCTTAGACTTTAACTTTGTCATTAAAATTGACGCTCAAGTGATGGTCAACTATACATATACTTCTAAATCAGTTAATCATATTATCTCCTATCGTTCTGGCGATGATAGTAAGAGTAGTAAGACTACTGATTCATTAGAAACTAGCGCTCATTCGTTAGCGATTATCGGTTCTATCGGTGTTGATGTTGGCTTACATTTTAGATTCGGTTTAGGTGTTTGTGGTCTTGAAGATTATATAAACCTCTCCGTTTATGCGGATGTGGGTGTTTATTTGGTTCTCAGCGGCTTCGGCACGATTATGTGGAGCAATGGCCCAACTGGAAAGAGCTGTGAAGCGGATATCGCCTTTAGTTTTGAAGTAGGATGGTACGCCGATGTTGGTGTATCTCTTGTGATATTCTTTGTCGATTTAAGCGCGGACTTATTTAAGATTAGGAAACCATTCTTTGATGTGAATAACGCTGATTATGTTGTAGAAGCACCAACATTTGATGGTCCGATTGAATTAGAGAAAGAAATTACTAAAGTAAAAGATGATTTGCATCTATTAAATCTTGCAACCATTAGTGGTACAGCATTTAAGATTGTCCAGACTGAATATGATCCAGTTAAAGACATCGAATATGTTAATGACCAAGGTGAGACTGTTAAGGGATGTCCATTTAGCTTCTCTTTTGAAAGCGGAAGCTATATTGCCTATTCTAATGGCGCGTTAATCTTAAAATCTAATCACCCCATTGAATTCAATGATACCTTATATGTTGATGTTCCTCGTTCGATGTTTAAGCTAAGAGAAGGACAACATCACTTCTTAGAAGTGAGGCTTCATTATTTAGATCCGATGGCGAGACCGGTTTATTTCGATGACCAATATATGGGTTATTACACATTAGGTAATGCGATTACTATTCCCGATTGTCCAAAAGATAGAGAATCGGAAGGTAAGAGATTCTATGGTTGGTTAAATACCGAGAACGGTAGCATTTATGAAGCGGGTGAAACTTTTGTCGTTCCCCAAGCACCACATGAGAAACATGAACCATTAAGATTTACTAGTTATTATTTCGATGTCATCTATCATACAGTGAAGTTCTATGATGGCTTAAATAACTTAGTCAAAGAACAAGTGGTGGAAGAAGGACTAGACGCTATGGCACCTATCGCGGAAGAAAGAGATAGATTCATGCCGAGCAATGCGGTGTTTATGGGATGGTCAACATCTTTCACTGGTGTCTATTACGATTTAGAAGTCTATGGCATCTATGTCTATGAAGAAAGCGAGGGCAATTAATATGAAGCGCACTCATATCACTTTAGCGTTAATTGCATTGCTTACTGTCACAGCATGTGGACATACTTTAAATAACGCAAATTATGAACAAAAAGAGGAGATTTACAATGTTTTACCTCCTTATGAACCTCCAGTGAAGCCTGATAGAGAAAAGGAAATCACTAGTGTTGAAGTCCTCAATATACCTAATGAAATACCAATTGGTTATTTTAATGAATACGATGTGAAATATCGTCTTAATTATAATGATGGCACGAAAGAAGAATTCCCCTTAAAGGAAGAATTATTCCCCGATTCATTTAGAGAGAGCGTTTTCGGTACGGTTGGTGTTCATAACATCGCTTTAGTCTTTAGAGGTGTGAAGGTAAATCTCACCCTCAATATCGTTGTTAGTGATCGTATTTATACGGTTAACTTCATCGATTATGACGGCACTGTTTTATACACTCAACAAGTTCCTTATGATAACTATCCTAGATATCAAGGAAGAACACCGTTTAGAGATAATGATTCCTTCTATCGTTATAAATGGTTAGGTTGGGATCCGGAGCATCCTTTAATCACCGGTGATTTAGATATCCATGCAGTCTATTCACAAACCGCGAAGAACAATGATATGTCTCCCGCGATGGATAAGGTTTCTATCAGTGATAAATATACATCTAGTTCCCGTTATTCTTGGGAAGATCCTAATATCTTCTATGTCCATTCCACATATTATGTGGGCACTCTTCGTAATGTCTGCTTATATGATGATGTTTATATGAGTCACGTGCAAGGCACGGATACTATTGTTCCTTATACCATTGATGGTGATTCTAAATTAGATGATTCCACACTTAAGAATCATGTAGTTGATGCAGTCAATAGTGCTTATTCCTATGAAGATAGTCAGATTCCTAGTGATATTTATGTCTATGATTTATCAACGATTAATTTCGTAGAAACCATTTATGAAGAAGGCACGATTGTCAGTAAATATGCGGTGGATATCGATGACTATGAACTATATACGAGCACGAATAATTTATTAACTTATTATCACGATGCTTTTGCGGATGATAGAAGTGGTACGCTGACTGTACCATCAACATTTGCTAATGGTTCCTATAGTGCTGGTCTATATTTCGATCTCGATGTTTATATCACCTATAACCTTAGAAAGAATTATGACAACGCTTATTCAATTAGTTTAGAAGCTTGTATGGTCTGTCCAAGATTAAGTTATTTAGGTTTACATAACGCCGCAGATACAATCGATAAAACTTCTAGTGAAGATGACCATTTGTATAAAGGAACTGTTTCCGATATCATCCCCACGATGAAAGAGAAAATGGAGAACCACCAATGGAATTAAAGAAGAGTAGAAAGCTTTTATTTACTATTCTCTCTTCCGCTTTAGTGATTTCCGGAATGGGCTTTCTTTCGAGCTGCGATGATCGTGAGAATATTTATATTCAAGCCAGCCAACACCTCGCTAATTACGAATTAGAAGAAGCTAAAACTTTATTTACCAAGATACTTGGCTATAGAGACAGTTTAGCGAGAAAAGGTGTCGCTATCGGATTAGAGATGTTCTTCGCCCAAGAACACTATTTAAAGTGTGCGAAAAAGGTTTTGAAATACGGTGGAGAAATCAACGTTTCTTTTAATAGTAAAGGTTCTCATAATGATGATGTTCTTCTTAAAGAAGCAGTGATTGATCAAACCAGCGAATTAGAACATTATGACTTCAGTGGTTGGAAAGTAGAAACGTTCTCTTATTTAAAGAATACACATCGTATTAATTTAACTTTGTTCGCTAACTTCAACCCCCATGTCTATTCGATTGATTATGAATTAAATGAAGGCTTTGTGGTTGACCCTCCAAGAAGTTATACCTATGGCACAAAAGTCATTATTCCTGATGCTTATTGTGATGGTTATACATTTGTTGGTTGGAACGATGGAAAATCAAATGGATACTATAAGCCTTATATCATCACTAAAGATATGGGTGAAGATGTGAATCTCACTGCGAGATTTTCTCCTAATACTTATCACATTGAATTCGATCCTAATGGTGGAGAATGCGATATCCAAGAAGCAGATTATACTTTCGGTGAAACTTATACATTACCGACACCCACTAAATTTGGTTACACATTTACTGGCTGGTATATGGAAAAAACCCACAAAAAAGTAGAAAATGTCTTCAATATCAGCGAGAATTGCAAGGTTATCGCAGAATATGAATATATAGAATATCCGATATCTTACGAACTTTATGATGGTATGTTCTTCGATGAATATCCCACTGGTTATAATATTGAAACTGATGGTTTAAAAATCCCTTATCCCTATCGTAATGGCTACCTTTTTGCCGGTTGGGTGGAAGAAGGAAATGATAGTGATGAAACCATTTTAGATTATGTCATTAATAGAGGTTCTTCCGGACCTGTGAAGTTACATGCGATATGGGCAAAATGCGAAGTCGATAATGGTGGGCAAAGAATTGCCTCGAATTCTCTTCCGACCATTCCTTCAGGATTGCCACATACCGATTATTATTACTCTATCGTTATTCCTTATCATATAACCGATATCGCACCAGAAGCTTTTAACAATTCATTATTCATCTATTCCGGTATTAAGAAATTTGCTTTAGATAAACGTAATAGATATTTGAATATTATCGATGGCAAATATATTTGCACATTAGATGGTAAAGAACTAATCAAGATGGCTTCACCATATTCTGATGAAAGCTTAGATATCGTTCTCCCAGAAAGTATTGAGACATTAAGAAGCAAGAGTATCCCCATCAATGGTGGTGCGCATAAAATCACTAGCGAGAATGTCACTACAATTTGCGATTACGCAGCGATGAGAACAAATATTACTGAGATTGATTTCCCGAATTGTGAATATATCGGAGATTACGCTTTCTCTTATAGTGAGAGTTTAGTAAATATCAACCGCACATTTGATCATGTCAAACATATCGGTAGAAATTCCTTTGAATTAACTAAGTTAACCAGTGTCACGATTAATGAAGATGTGGAATATGTGGGATATGAAGCTTTCGCTGCTAATTCCTTCTCGAAGAGAATGACTTCCTTTACTTGTCTATCCGATAAAGTGGATTCTTTAGATGCTGTATTATATGGTCAAAGTTTAATTGAAGAATTAACTCTTAAGAACGCTGTTACTCCTATCGCTGATTTATTTAAGAATGCCTTATCTAGCATGAGTTTAAGAAAAGTCACAGTTTTAAGTGGTGAAACCATTTGTGATGATTTCTTAAAAGGTATTCAATCCGTTACTATCGTAGAAATACTCGGTGATGTTAAATATATCGGTAAACGTTCTTTCTCCGGAATTAATGCGGAAAAGATTCCTGATTTATCACATGTCGTTTCTATCGGCGAAGAAGCCTTTATGAACTGCGAAGAATTAACATCAATTAATTTATCTCCAGTATTAACTCATATTGGCCCTCGTGCTTTTAAAGATACTTCTATAGAAGAGATTGTCATTCCTGATTCCGTTACCGATATCGGTTTCGGTATCTTTGAAGAATGTGAAGAGCTTCAAAAAATCACCATTAATAAAGATTCATTCACTTCCTTTAGATATCTCTTTGGTGATAGTGCAATTCCCAGAAACCTCGAAGTAGTGGTGACTGGTACTGGTCAGATGAAAGAAAACCAATTTGAAGATGCTTTCGGTGTCCAAAAAGTGGTCTTAAGTGAAGGCTTACAACTCAATAAGAAAACATTCTTTGATTGTCGTTCTTTAGAAGAAATTGTTTTGCCTAGTAGTGTGAAAGTCATTCCTGAACACTGCTTCGATAGTTGTTTAATCGTAGAACATATCGATTTACCAAATGTTATTGAGATTAGTGATTATGCCTTTAATAACTGTCAATCTCTTGTGGCGATTGAGACTTATCATGGACTAAATATCTTGCCTTCTACTTTAGAAACATTGGGTTCATTTGCTTTTGCGGGTTTAGTGAATCTTCCATCTCTCACATTAAATAAAGAACTCACCTATGTGGGAAAGGGAGTTCTCGCGAATGATACATTTGTTTGTAACGTTCCAAATGCTGCGGATATGACTAATTGGAGTAGGTCTTACCTCAGCGGTTTCTTAGGGACAGTGAATAATTTTTAATTGATATTTTTAATAACATCAAACATCACGTCTTGGGCGTGAATAGCATTTGTGTTGATAACTTCGGAGCGGTATTTGCCAGGAGTCATACCAACACATTTTTTGAATGATTTAGTGAAATATTGCACATCGTTAAATCCGGATTCAAAAGCGATTTCTTCGATGTTTAGATTTCTCTTTTCAAATAACAGTTTCATCGCGATACTAATACGATATTTTGTGATGTAATCGATGACCGTATCACCGGTGTCTTTTTTGAATTTCCTGCACAAATGCCCAACGGAATAGTTGAAATTCTTCGCAATATCGTCCAAAAGCAACTTATCTCTATAGTGTTCTTTGATATATCTTACGACTTCGTTTTCATTCTCTTTTTGTTCTTTGACGATATCGACTTTTTGCACCGATTCATCATGTTGGAATTTTCTAGTGATAAAAATTAATAAAATCTCTAAAGCACATTTAAAGACTTGCTTATAGGCGAACTCGTTTTTAAGATCGACTTTCTTAACGTACGGTTGTTCATATTGACCTTGATATTCATAGTTGTTGATGTATTCGTTAATCAATACATTCACAAAGCCGAGTTCGTTCTCATCGATATTATCAACTCTATTGCAAATTAAATTATCATCAAGACCATCCGCGGAGAAACTGATAGAAACACTGGATAAGAATGTCTTTTCCGGCAAGTGAATGTGTCTCTTGTTAGGCGCGGTAAGAATAAATTGCTTTTCGCTTAGATAAAAGGTTTCGTTTTCAACACATACTTTCGCTTTACCACCTAAACAGATAAACAGTTCGTAGTAATTATGTGTTTCACCTGCATAATTTAAATTAGGATATAAAAGATAATAATAAAAAGTAATTAAATCATTAATTTTGATTTTGTCCTCTAATTCAATAAAAGTTGGGTGTTCAGTTTTATTGTCTCTAAAAGAGGTAAGGTTGTATTTATTCTTGTCTTTCATAATCTAATACCAATCTTAACATTAAGAAATTACAAATCCGTCTATTACTATTATTTCTTAAAAATCAATTTTTTCAAAATACTAATATCAAGATTTTACAAATTTTTGGTAATAATGCATTACAAAAACAAAAAGAAATGATTTTATACTTAAAATGTATTTACATATTTGGAGGACAAATTATGAAAAATCTTAGGAAAATTTTTCCTATAGCGATTTGTTCATTTTTGGTGGGCGGTGGCGCATTTGTCATGGCCAAAGGCTTACACAAAGATGTAACAAACTTCGCTAAAGCTGAGACAACATCTATTACGTTTACGCTTGGTAACTCAAATGGCAAAACTGGTTTCTATGCTTCCGCAGCAGAAAACGATCTTCCTGTCGATGAATGGAACATCCGTTTATTTCCTAAAACCGCTGATAGCATTAAAGTTAATGGTGTTAGCGTAGCCGATGCATACGATTCATCAATATTGCATCATGACTGGGAAGAATCTATCGTTAAAATCGGAGCAGGTGATTACTATTTTGCGTTAGGTGATATTGATAGCAAATTTACAGCTGGCGATAATTTAACTTTTGGCGGTTTATGGGTGGGTCGTTATAACGACGTCGACTATGAATTCACAGTTACTGATTTCGCAGTTGTTTGGAGTGGCGGTGCATTCATCGAATCTGTTCCTGAATCTGATTTAGAACCGTTCGATGTTCTCACCTTACGCGATCTTGGTATTTTTGAACACGAAAAAGAAAAGTTCGATACAGAAGAGGGTGGTTGTGTTGCATATAATTCATGGTCACCATGTACAGGAAATAATCATAGTAATTTCGAATTTGCATTTATTTTTGAAACTTATACTTCTGAAGCAATGCCAGAATTCACTTTAAGAATCGGTGCCAATCCAAGTTGGACAGCCGGACATTATTTTGAGTCAAAGTTCGGCATTGACTGGGGCCCAAGTGGAGTGTTCTACATAAAAGAATTTAATGGCTCAAATCTACTTTGGTCAGGTGGCGATGTTAATCTTAATCTTAAGAACTCCACTAATAAAATCGCCATTGGCAATATTCATTTAGTGAATGAAGCCAAACAATATACCTATGTCAAAGTTAATGATGTTTTAGTGCTAGGAAAGATTCATGATGCTTATGATGATGTGGCCTTTTTACCACGTGTTGGTATCTATAACGTAAGCACGCTTTGCTCAATTAGAAATGCTTGGGCTGCAAATTATAATGGCCAAACAGTTAAAAAACACAACAATAGCAGCAGTGCAAGTGGTCTATATTTCCAACTCGATCCAAACGATGGTTATTATAATCCAGCTGGTGGAGATCCAGCTTGGGCAGTGAGATATTATCCTCTTGAAAGAACTAATTTCTTACTTAATGGTCAACCATTCGTGGCTTATAAGCAAAATCTTTTAGTTAAATTTGCTGAAACCCAATACTACATTGCTTTTGGTGATTGGGGCTATGCAAGCTTAATGACTGAGGGTGCTGTTTTCACTATTAAAGGTGAATTCAGATATATCTTAGATGGTACTTATTATTCCGTTTATATTAATCAAAGATCATTTAGATTTAACGGCGAAACTTGGGATTTCTATGATATTTCCGATTTAGAAGATAGTTCATTTGATAATCTTCAACCAACCGATTTATTACGTAATCTCGGTAGAATGAAACCAGATCACTCCGGTTCCGCGGTTAAAGAATTTGACCAAAAGATTACTTGGGATGCGGAAAATCAACAAGAAGTTGATACACTCGTCTACAAGAAAGATGCGAATGGCAACACTGGTATTTACTTCACTAATAACAATAGTGCAACACATGGTGAATTCCGTGTTTACTTACCAGATAACGGTTACAAGACCGAAACTAAAGGTTATGCATTAACCAAGTTAACATTTGATTATATTCTTAAAGATTCTGGCGTTGAAACCGCTCAAGGTCGTAACCATGGTCTTGATGAAAATGGTTTCTTTGCACCAGCACCACAACCTGTTACTAGCAAATTCTTAGTGCAAGCTATGTGTAAATATTCCGATCCAAGCAATATGTACTTTGATATCGAAGTGGAATTATTAAACGATGGTCAATTACATTCCTGCACAGTCAATGTCCCATATGCTGATATTTGTGGTTTCTGTTTTGTTGTTTGGAACTTCGATGGCACATTCTTCATGTCTAATTGCCATGCTGACTTCTTAGATTATGATCAAGCTCTCAATAACTTTGTTACACAAAGCTTAAAGATGTATAGCTATACCGGTAGCAACCAATGTGGTGACTACTATGGTGCTGCTAAGACCGCTTATGAAGCATTAACTGCTGATGAAAGAGCATTATTTGGTACTCACGCTGCTTACGGTTCTGCTAGAGCTAGATTGACAGCATGGGCAGCCGCCAATGGTGAAACATTTGATGCCTCTGCTGGTACATTCACACCTCATGCATCCGGTCTCGGTATGATGAATATTGCTAATAACAATTATGCAGTTATCATTATCGTTGCTTCCGCGATCGCAACCATTTCTCTCGCTGGTATGTTCTTAATTATCAGAAGAAGAAAAATGATCAGAAAATAATCGATTAAGAGAGGCTCTATTAACTAAAGTGGGGGATTAGTGGGGAGTTCCCATGAAACCATTCACTAGAGTGGGGAGCAAAATAGGCTCTCTGAAATCTAACGGGGTTTAACGGGGAGTCAACATAAAATAACCCCAAAACTATGAAATCTAGGGTGGTATATCCGTGAGGGTGTATCACCTTTGATTTTTATAGGTCAAAACAAGCATAACTTTTGCTCTAAATCGTTTAAAATTACCATATCCATAAGCCACATCTATAACTCTTTGGATGTGGGAATTATTATTCTCAGCAATCGCGTTAGAAAATCTTCTTCCTGTTTGATTTCTAGCTAATCCATTTAAGATTCCAACTTTCCATCGTTGATAAGTAGTAGCAATCTTTCCTAATAATTCATCACCAGAAGCATTAAGTTTAGCTATGATTCTATTCATAAACTTATTAGCCTCATCCCAGGTTTCATATTTGTCATAGTGAAGTAATTCTTGGAGGATATTATATCCATCCCAAAATACCACATTCATCTTTATGCAGCGGAGAATTATTTCTCCATAACTGAGGCACATATCAAACTTCTTGGAGTGATATTCGTTCTTGTTGATCTTATATTGATCCATTAAGAAATATCTCCAGTTAGTTTTCATAAAATGTCGTTCAATCGTATCATCAATAGCGATTTGATTGTATGTTCTAATCCTTATCTTATTGACTGCTTTAGTTAATAGCTTTATCACGTGGAACAAATCAACAACAAACAAAGCCTTTGGGAAATATTTATTCTTAACAGTGGAATAACCCTCATACATATCTGAAATGAATACTTTGACTTTCTCTCTTTCCTTTAAAGGAATATCTTCAAAATACTCATCTAAATAAGGCATTTGTCGATTCTCTAATACATCAATCACTTCACCTGTAAAGAAGTCAGATAGAACAACACAGTACTTACCATCTGAATCCCCTTCAAAGTGTTTTTCATCAATACATAAATATTCTGGTAATGGACGTCTTGGCATCACTTTTGTGTATTCATCGAAGAAATTAATGACTTGATTTATTGATATGTCGTATCTATTGGCAATTGTGGTGAATGACTGCATCTCATAAAATTCTTTTTTAATCGCGGTTAAGACAAAATCACTTATTGTTTTATGACGTTTTATTCCTATTAAAGGTAATGAATGAGTCTTACCACATTTAGGACATTTGTATCTAATTCTTTTAATTCTTAATATCTCTTTAAATCCAATTGTGGTAGTTAACTTAATCTTGATCCAACTATAATCATGAATTAAAAGTGATGGGTGATTACAGTGAGGACATATATGCTGTCTATAATCTTCCTCAACTTCATAAATTTGACCGTTTTCTGCATTAATAACGTTGACTGGTTTATTAACGAAATTTGAACTATCAAAACCAAATCTTAATAGTGTTGTGTTAAAATCCATATGAAAAGACCTCCTAATATTTGAACTTAACAATCCAATTATAAGAGGTCTTTTCTTTATCGATAGTTCGATATCTATGAAATGTAGCGTGGAATTATCTTTTCATTACTCCCCGTTAGATTTCAAAGAACCGCAAAATATAAGAGGGATTCGTCCCTCTTTTATGATGGTTATTTGTTATATAAATACATCAATAAGCATCTCTTTCTAAAACGTTCAAAATTACGATACCCATAAGATAATTTAATTATTGTCTTGA